>Ga0315278_10000008_pt1 | contig 267041 bp, 231 predicted proteins | sample YL17G06_0_MG_FD_203880 | JGI IMG/M metagenome (GOLD analysis project Ga0315278, IMG submission 203880) | Sediment microbial communities from Yellowstone Lake, YNP, Wyoming, USA - YL17G06_0 | ecosystem: Environmental > Aquatic > Freshwater > Lake > Sediment | place: USA: Wyoming | collected... | reverse complement strand
AGCATAATCCCGAAATTTGTCGGATAGAGAGTTTCACCTATGATCTGAGTGGCTCTGTCGATGAGTTTATCCTGTTCTTTCTCCTCAACACAGGCGGTAGAGATGGAATGAATAACTGCAAGCTCATTGAATTGGCGACGTAATGATTCTTCCGCTCGCAACCTGTCTAATGCAGGTCCAATTTGCCCAGCAATCGTTGATAACAATCTTTGATCGTCCTTTGTGAAAGCATCATTTTTAGTGTGTTCTGAGTTGATAAGACCTATAACTCTTTTTCCAGCTTTAATAGGAACACATAGTTCAGACCTGATTCGGCTATCACTCTCAAGATAATGCGGATTCTTTCGCACATCCCCAACTCGCAATGTCTTTCCGTTTTTCGCGACTTGCCCTGTGATACCTTCACCAACCTTTAGATTCCATATTTGCTTACCATCCATAAATCGATATGAAGGATGTGTAGTTATAGTATGAGAGGATTCATCTAACATAAGTATCCCAAAGTTTGTTGGGAATAGGGCTTTTCCTACTATTGTTGTAACTTCTTCAATTAATTCATCTTGTGTAGTTGCTTCTACCGTACTTCGTGCTACATCATGAAGAACCGCCAGCTCATTCAAAACCCGTACTAATGACTCATTTAATTTTTCAATAAGTATCTTGACGTTCATAATAGGAAACCATAGCCCTCTTCAGTTGTTATTAGTATACCGAATAACTGCTATGATGATCGGTATAAATAAAATTAGATATCCTTTGATTAAGCATCTGATTTGCTCCCGCCTTTTTTTCTTAAATGATAAAATCTTTTTTAGGAAAGTCAATTTTTATTAGGGTATTTGACGTGGCGAGCCCCCGTTGGCCTGACCCCCTAAAGCTGAACTATCTTGAGTGTTAGTATTAACTTAAAGAGAGGTAGATTCAATGAAGCAAAAGCTTCGCATTTCAACTAAATCAGGGACATGCTCTATCAGCAATATCACATGATAAAATCCATGTATTAAATGCTCGATTTTTTCAATTATCAGGAAGTGAATGTTTTTGCTGCTTGACATCCAGATACAAACTATTGCAAATCTACTTGTATTTTGGTAAAGTTCGATTATCCTTAAAGAAGGTATTCTATCTAAATAAAAAGGGGGAGTATTTATGAAAATCGGAGAAATCCTCGAAGAAACGGCAAAAAGAATCAAGAATGACGTAGCCTTGGTTTTTGAAGGCAAAAAAATAAAATGGGGCGAATTCAATGCTTATGTAAACCGCCTATCCCACGCATTGATGGAGCTCAACGTAAGCGTCGGCGACCGTGTGGCAATCCTGATGTCCAACTGCCCTGAATATATGTATGCATATTATGCCAACGCCCGTATCGGATCTGTTAGTGTTCCGATTAATACCTTCCTTAAGGGTGAAGAAGTTGCCTTTATCCTAAACGACAGCGCAACCCACACAATCTTTCTAACCCCGGACTTCTACGAGGAATTTCAAAAAGCTGCTCCAAAAATCCGAACGGTGAAAAATGTAATCATAAATGCTACCGAAAAAGAATTTAACAGCATCTTTCGCACCAGAGATCCAAAATTCCAATATTTCCAAATGCAAAGTTTCCTGAAACGCGAACCTTCCACTACAATTTTCAGAACGTTTTCAGAGGAAGACCTTGCTGTTTTGATCTACACATCGGGAACCACTGGTTTCCCTAAAGGGGCGATGCTCACCCATAAAAATCTTGTCAGCAACGCTTCGATGTGCAATGAAGTTCTTGTACTCAACAAGAAGGACCGTATGCTGTTGTTTCTCCCGATGTTCCATTCATTCACCGAACTTGTATGTATGCTTCTTACGGTCTTTCTAGGCTTGAGGACGATAATTCTGCCGAAAATCGATTCATCCAAAATCAAGAAATCGCTTATAAAAGATAGGCCTACAGTCTTTATCGGAGTCCCTACAGTTTACAATTCGATGGCTCAAGTTAAATTATCCGGTTTGAAGAGAAGACTCAACCCAATAAGGCTCTATGTATCAGGTGCAGCTCCGCTTGCGCAGGATATTCTTAATCGTTTCATTCATTTATATCAAAGACCACTCATAGAAGGTTACGGTCTGTCAGAAGCTTCCCCTTGTGTATCCTGTAACCTCCCAGGAAAAGAAAGACCTCTCTCGGTTGGTTTGCCACTTCCGGGAGTTGAGGTCAAGATAGTTGACGAAAATGAAAGAGAAATGAAAGTTGATCAGGTGGGAGAGATAATCATCCGCGGCGATAATGTAATGAAAGGTTACTGGAAGCAACCCGATGAAACTGAAAAAACCTTGAAAAACGGTTGGTTGTTCACCGGTGATATGGGAAAAAAGGATGAAGATGGATATCTCTATATTGTGGATCGTAAGAAAGATATGCTTTTATATAGAGGCCAGAATATCTATCCACGTGAAATCGAGGAAGCTATTTATAACAATCCCAAAGTTAAGGAATGCGCTGTAGTCGGAGTAAAAGACGCTCAGAAAGGTGAAATTCCCAAAGCTTATATCTCATTGAAAGCCGGTGAAAAGGCTACGGAAAAAGAAATAAGGGATTACCTGAAGGAAAAAATCGCTAATTATAAATTGCCGAAATATATTAAATTTCTTGACGAACTGCCTAAAACACCTACAGGAAAGATTCTTAAGAAGGATCTTCGTGAACTCGCCCAAAAAGATACTGTCGTCGGGAAGGATGACGGAGAAAATTGATCGGGTAAATATTCATCCTGATTAATACTTATTGGATAATTTCTACATTTTTCTATCCTTATGTAAAGGATAGAAGAATTTGTTTAATAAAAAGTTGACAGAGATAGATAAAATATTAAAATTCAGGAATGGAAAAAACAAAAATGATTTCAATCAATCAGATCAAAACGAAAACACGTCCAAGGACGAGAGTTGATGGGAATTAGTTCTCCCGCGTTCTTCAATCTTATCTTTTTTGAATCCCCTGTAAACAGCGCCATCCAGGGGTGTTTATAATGAATGGAAACAATGAAATGAATATACGTATGAAATTGAGCGAGGGCCAGTCGGCTTTTGATGTCCTGGCTTCGGATTCTGAACTCCGCGGAAAAGCGCTCGCTATCAAATATAACAACCAAATATGTGATATTACTCACAAGATGAGTTCCGAGGCGGAAGTGGAGGTTATCACCGAAAATTCCCCAGAGGCAATAGAGATTCTTCGGCACAGCGCATCGCATATAATGGCAGCAGCAGTAAAGGAAATTTACCCTGAAGTGAAGGTGGGAATCGGACCCGCGACCGACAGCGGCTTCTATTATGATTTCGAAAAACCGGAACCCTTTATGCCCGAGGACCTCGAAAAAATTGAAAAGAAGATGAAGGAAATAATCTCCGCAAACAAACCATTTCTCCATCTCCATCTACCAAAAACCGAAGCTTTAAAGAAGTTCAAGGATATGGGAGAGCATCTTAAGGTGGAATTAATCAATGAGAAAGCCGTCGATACGGTCTCTCTTTATCAAAGCGATACTTTTCTGGATTTTTGCCGCGGTCCGCATATACCCGCAACCGGGTATGTACCGGTTTTCAAACTGTTGTCAACCGCAGGCGCCTATTGGAAGGGGGATGAAAACAACCAGATGCTGCAAAGAATCTACGGGACAGCTTTCTTCCGGCAGGAAGATCTGGATAAACATATTGAATTTCTCGAAGAAGTCAGAAAAAGGGATCATCGCAAACTCGGACCGCAGCTCGATATCTATCATATTTATGAAGAAGCCGGCTCTGGTCTCATTTTTTGGCATCCGAACGGCGCGGTTTTAAGAACCTTGATCGAGGATTTCTGGAAAAGAGTGCATATCGAGAGAGGCTATCAACCTGTGATATCTCCGCATATTGCCGAAAGCAAATTATGGCAAACATCCGGTCATTGGGATTACTACAGGGAAAATATGTACGTAATACCGCTTGAAAAAACTGATTACGTATTGAAGCCTATGAATTGTCCTTTTCATATCTTAATGTTTAATTCCAGGAGAAGAAGCTTTAGGGAACTTCCGGTAAGGTATTCCGAGCTGGGAACTGTGTACAGGTATGAACGGCAAGGAGTATTGCATGGAATGCTGCGCGTGCGAGGGTTCACGCAGGATGACGCGCATATTTTTTGCACGCCCGAACAGGTTGAAGACGAGATATACGGTGTGCTACAACTCGCCGATTATTTCTTCAGTGTCTTCGGTTTCAAGGACTATAAAGTGGATTTGTCAGTCCGCGATCCTTTGAACAAACCCAAGTACCTTGGGTCGGACGATATGTGGGATATGGCTGAACAGGCTCTCGTCCGGGCGCTTGGCAAGATAGACTGGGATTATACAAGACAGGAAGGCGAAGCCGTATTCTATGGTCCCAAAATAGATATTAAATTGATAGACGCAATCGGTAACACATGGCAGGCAACGACCGTTCAATTCGATTTCAACCTGCCGGACCGCTTCGATCTTAACTATATCGGTTCGGATGCTGCCGAACATCGGATAATTATGGTTCATCGCGCGATACTTGGTAGTCTTGAGCGTTTTATTGGAACTCTAATAGAGCATTTCAGCGGCGCATTCCCTGTCTGGCTTGCTCCCATCCAGGCTGTCGTCATACCCATTTCCGAGAAAACCCTTGATTATGCAGAATCCATCAACAAGACAATGCTCAGTCATGGGATAAGATGTGAGTTGGACGCCAGAAGCGAAAAGATGAATTATAAGGTTCGCGAAGCTCAGGAAAAGAAGATACCTTTTATGCTGATTGTCGGGGCTAAAGAAGCGGAGTCAGGTACGGTTTCCATCCGGTACCGTTCTTTGGGGGATCTCGGGATTACAACATCGCAAACTACTTTCGAAATTATCAAATGGCTCGATGCAAATAAAATTATTTCTTTCGAAGATGTATGGAACGGTCATGCCGGTTCGATCGAGGACTGGCTGAAAACCAAAACTATAACACATAATTAATGGAGGTGCCTTGAAAAAAGAAATTGATAAAACCAGGATCAATAGGGGAATAACTTCAAAAGAAGTGCGCCTAATTGACGATGAAGGGGGTCAAGTGGGTGTAGTCCCTACTGCTGCCGCCCTCGCAATGGCTGAGGGAAAAGGACTGGATTTAGTCGAAGTTGCGCCACAGAGCGAGCCTCCGGTATGTAAAATAATGAATTACGGAAAATACCGTTATCTTATGACAAAAAAAGAAGCTCGTTCGAGGAAACACCAGAAGCAGATACAGATTAAAGAGATGAAATTTCGTCCTAAAACGGATGAACATGATTTTGATTTCAAAATGAACCACATATTTCGCTTTCTCGAGAAAGGCAATTTTGTGAAAGTGCATGTTCATTTCCGAGGCCGTGAAATTACACATGAAGAACTGGGAAGAGAGCTTCTCGACAGGGTTGCCGAAAAAGTAAAAGATGTTGCAACTATGGAAAGCCATCCCAAGCTCGAGGGTAAAAATATGACGATGGTACTGACCCCTAAGAAGCAGTAACTATTTTTCCGAACCTATTAGCCGGATTTGAAGATAATCAATCTGAATTTATTTTTGCACAATGACCGATAACGAAATGGACGAGATAAAACTAACATTCAACAGCCGAACGAAATATATAGATATCGTTCAATCTATTTCGGAGAAACTTTTCGAAATTACAGGCTTTGATTCCGAAAAGATTTATTGGATGTCAATTGCCTTAAGAGAAGCGGTGAATAACGCGATAAAGCACGGCAACAAAGAGGACGCGGAGAAGATGGTCAGTATTGACTTTCAGGTTCTCTCTGATAAACTTATGATATTAGTAAGCGATGAAGGAAAGGGCTTTGAAGTTGAGAAAATACCCGATCCGACAGTGGGCGATAATATAATGAAAGCCGGAGGCAGAGGATTGTTCTTTATAAGATCTTTCATGGATGATGTAAAAATTATTCATAGTGACGATGAAACAGGGACGCAAATTGCGCTTATTAAATACAAAGAAAAAAAACCAAATTATGGCAAGGAGGAGTAATTGATGAGCATGAAAATAAGCACGAGAACTGTTGATGATGTAGTAATCCTCGACATTAAGGGAAAGATCACTCTTGGAACGGGTGATATTATTCTTAGGGACAGGATCCATCAGTTGGTGAGTGAAAAGAATAATAAAATTGTGATCAACCTCAAAGATGTGAACTATATAGATTCGTCCGGCATAGGGGAATTGGTCTCATGCCATACAACCGTTTCCAAAGCAAAAGGGAAACTTGTGTTGTTGAATATGACAAGCAAGATCAAGGACCTTCTTCAGATCACCCAGCTGATTAAAGTATTTGACAATTATAACGACGAAGATGAAGCAATAAAAAGCCTGAAATAGGATTTTTCATCTTGAGGCTTCAATTTGCCGCCTCTTTTTGTTTTCTTCTATTGATTTTCAACGCTTTTTATGGTAAAAGATTAATATGTCCTATGGGGTTAAGCAACTTTTTATCGTTAGGAGTTAAGTATGATTAGTCCAAACCGAAATCTTCATTCGATCACCATTTGTTTTATTATCTTTTCGCTTTTAATTTCCATCTCCGCTCTAGCTCAGAGCACCGGGGAGATTGAAATGCTGGCTTTCAATTTTAAAGGAAACGGCGCAAGAGCACTTGCGATGGGTGGCGCTTGTATCGCTGTCGGAGGCGATCCTTCCGCCGCTTTTTGGAACCCGGCAGGCCTGGCGTCCATCACTGAATCACAAATTACGGCTGCATATAATTTTTCCGGAACGATGGAAAGAACATACTCCGATTTCAATTCCGATATACTGTCGATTACGGGTTATGACTTTCCACTTGATTTTTCCGGAATAGATTATATGGCGCTCACATTACCCCTGAAACAGGAAGACCTTTATATGGTTCATCAAGTCTCCTTTAGGACTGTTCACAATTTCGGGTTTTCAGGTTCGGTAAGTGATCCTTATACTATTACCAAAGGTGTCAATAGCTTTTCAAAAGATGTTTCGTTTGAGAGTTCAGGAGCAATGCAGGAAATATCGTATGCTGTAGGGTTCAAGGCCTTTAAAATCATTCAGGTCGGCGCAGCATATCATCATTTTTTTGGTGGATATGATTATACCGGCACGAACAATTCTACTGGCTTATCGCTCCAATATAACGAAAATCTTGATTCAATCGCGAACTGGGATTTTCTCGGCGATAATTTCAGTATAGGCATAATTGTTAAACCGGCAGATTTCCTGAATATCGGCGGGGTTTTCAAAACCAACTATGACTTAAAAGCAAAATATGAAATTGAACAAAACTACTCTTACAGTGATTCTGTAAACGACCTTTCGACAACTTATTCAAGCGACGGCGAAGCCGTAATCAAGCATCCGAGCGAATGGGGATTAGGAATCTCTTTAACCCCGATGAAAAATTTAATAATCGCCGCGGATTATACATATAGCAACTGGCTCGCGGATCAAAACGAGGATGATGAATATATTCGTGGTGCCATCAATGATTTTTATTTTCCTTATGATCCAGAAGATCCGCCGACGGATGCCGAAACTTTAAACTATCCCACGTTTATTCCTCCGGATGATTATCAACAGGAAGCGGAATCATATTTGAGATTCGGCGGCGAATATATCCTGGATTCCAAGGACTTTGACATCGCTTTTCGTGCCGGATTCTGGCAACATAATTCCATCTTTACCGACGCAAATACCGAGTCAATCAAATGGACAGGGATTACAGCAGGTGCCGGACTTGCATTGAACTTTATAAAAATTGATGTTGCTCTCGTCATCGAATCGGCTTCGTATCCGGCATTCAATTTCGGCGCGGATACTCAAAATCTGGATATTTCTAATACATATTTATTTGCGCAGGTTTCTTACACCTTCGAATCGTTTTAACAATTTAGGACAGTCAGCACTTTAGGCGAATAAAAAAATATATTTCCAGGCAGTGTAAATTAATCTAATTCATAGATAGAATCGCTCAATAACAGTTTTATGATTATCTGAAATCTTATAGAATTATTGTTTAGGTCTAAGCTCCTGATATGCTTCGAAGATCTGCTTCGTTTTTGGATCTGCTTCGGTAATATGTTTCAATATAATTTCGTCTCCTACATCTCCCATAGACTGGTTGAATTTAATGACGATCTCTCCATCATCAAAAACCAGCGATTCAATTTGCGAATAAACAGCGTAGAACCTTTCGTTCTTTTTATCAACAGGCTCGAACAATATTCCATTACGATTTATTATCAGTTTGCCTCTATTTTGTCCCATAAAATAACTATGAACGACATTGAAGATATACTGTTTTTCTTCAAAGGCTTTTCTTGCCTCTTCATCTTTTTTGCGAAGTTCCTCTCTCGCTTCAGCATCCTGCTTCAACCGCTTTAAACGGATAATCTCCTCTCGCGCGTTTGCGGTGTATGGTGATGTCGGATATTTATCGACAAATTTTTCTATTTCCGAGATTGATTGGCTTTTTATCGCAACATCTAGCTCTTTTCTCTCATTTTCAGTTTTTCTTTGAAGCTCCCGTGCCTGTGCTTTCTTGCGCTTCACTGATGTATCTTCAGGATCAACCTGGGCAGCGAGATCGTAGAAAATGTTCGCTTCCTTGAATGCCCTTTCACCAAGCTTCTTGTCTCCGAGCGAGTGCAACGCCATATTCAGCTGATTCTTCAATTCTTCAAACTCGGAAGATTCCGCACCCAAATCCTTTGCCTGCTGATAATAAAATATTGCATTATTATTCTTCGGATAGTTTATCCTGCCCCTCTTCAAAGCATCCTTGCTTTTAGCAACCATATCGTCGATTTTACCATCGGTTTTATCCTCCACGGTTTCAATTCCAGACTGTTTCGCGGCAGGTTTTATTTCTGGCGAGCCGCCACCGACAGTTTTAACTGAACCCACATCGGATCCTTTTCCGTATGGCTGCAAATTATCTCCAGCTGTTTCTGACGAGCTTGTATCAGAACCTTTGATATCTTCAACCGCAAGGTCCTCCCCGGAACCTTGGATTGATGTGTTTTTATTATTCTGTCTCGACAAATCGGACGTCGTTTTTTTCGAAGACCCTCCCTTATCCAGCAGCATCAGTGCGATAGCCAGAATCACGATCACTACGATAACACCGATTATGATAATTGCTGTTTTAGCTGTAAATGTCCCCTTTAATTTTTCAGGTTTACCAGAGGCAAGATTTACGGGAATCTCTTTTCCGCCTTTTTTGCCGTCTTTCCAATCGGGTACGAATTGAACCCTTAGTTCGGATACAGGTCCAGGTCCGCTGGCAAGCATTCCGATCGGGGGCGGCGGGGCTGTGGAAGAACCTCCGGAAAAAGGTCTCAGAGGATTCAATGGAGCCGGTTTTTTCTGCTCTGCCGGCAGCTTTTGTTCAGTCCGGCTCGGAGCGGGAAATGCGCCGGAATTTGGTTGATAGGAATTATCGGTAAGAAAAATCTGGCCATCTACGCCGGTGTTTAAGTATGGTTTTCCAGGAATCGCTTCTGAACCGCCAGGCAAGGGTGGCTGGGGTATTCCGCTTCCAGTTGATCCGATTGGAGGGGCTGCGGCAATTTTTTGTTGAGAATATGCCGGTATTTCAACGGTCGGTTGTTTATTCAGTTTTTCACCGCATACCCTGCATCGTTGTTCATTTTTGCCATTGTCGCTACTACACCGTGGGCAGGTAATTCGGTCCCCTTCCGGGATTGTAGGAGGAGCGATCTGTATAACCTCCTGTTTTTTCTTCAGGAAATTGTAGTTGCAATGTTTGCAGGACAGCACCTCTCGTGGATTATCCACTCCGCACACCGGACATTTAACAGTAGAATCGCCGATGCTTGGAAATTCGCCGGAATTCTTTACTTTTACATTAGGGAGTATTTTAAGAGTCATATGGCATTTGACGCATTCGGTGGCATCTACCGCGTTTCTAAAATAACACTTAGGACATACAAGAAACGGTTTCGTTTCGGTATCATCATTAAGCGAATTCTCTTTTTTAAAGATAAATCCGCAATGACCGCATTTAGTGCTTCCTAATAAATTAGGAGTGCCGCATTTCGGGCACATTTTCTTCGAAGGTTCGTGAATCTGTGCCTGATGCGGTTCTGATCCCACCCCTGCTGCGGCCGGAATATGTGGTATATCCGTAGATGCGGGTTGATGTTGAGCAGGCGGCTGGGTTATGGAATACTGGGCGGTAGTTCTGAAAGCGGTTTCTAAGTGCCTTTCCTGGTCATCTATTGATTCCCCGCAGTTGTAGCAAATCAGCATCATCGCCGGATTTTCAGTATTGCATTTTTTACAGATCTTACCCTTTACAACTGCTGGTTTATCATCCGCATTTTCCTCTTGTGCGCCCTTCTGACTCATTGGCGGCAGCGGTGCAGGTTCCAGCTCCGGTGTCTTTACAGTTTGAGGGGCATACGAATATTCTGCCGGAGGAGAAGGGATACCACCGGCTTTTTTCAGCGGGGACTGGCAGTATTTACATACATTCAATTCCGGCTCGTTCTTGGCGCCGCAGATATTGCAAAATAAAAAAGTCCCTGCCCCGCCTGCTTGCGGAAATTTTGCCGATGGCTGAGGTATGGGTGCTTTATTAGGTATTTCCGGTATCTGATTGATGTACGGAGAGGGAGGCTCTGGAAGAACTTGCGGACCGGCAGCTTTAGCGCCGGCTGCAACAAGGGGAATTCCAGGTTGGACGGGCAGGCTCAACCCGGTATATGCATCGGGGGCAATCGGAGGCGTCGGAGGTCTCGATCCTTGCTCAGACTGTAATGGACCTTGTTGCCTCGGAGGTATCTTAATTTGTGGAAATTGTGGACCCTGGGATGCAGCTCCTCCTCCGGGCATGGCAGGCTGATGAGCCACTATCGGCGTCTGAGCTGCCTGCCGTGGCTGTATAATTGGAGCTTGGGTCTGCGGCGTTTTGATCTGTCCCGTCGAAGGAGGAGGAGACAGGAAAGGGCTTTGGACCGCTTGATGGGCCAGGGGCCTTTGAACAGGAGGTTGAGGCGCCGGTCTTGCTGCGTTGGCCATATCGGCTCCAAAGGGAGGCAGCGAAGGGACGGCTGGTTTTTGTGCGCCTCTCGGTGGAATTCCCTGACGTTGGGGCTGCATCTCATGACCGGAAGGAGGAATGTCATCCCGCTTAACTCCTGTGCTCGTAAGCACATACTCCTCTCCCTCTTTCGTCAGATTGCTCCCGCATTTTTTACAATTTATATCATCCACTCTATTGGCATAATTGCATTTTTTGCAGATCTTAAGATCAACAGGTTTTTGCTCAGCTCCGCAATAAGTGCAAAAATTTACACCTTCAGCTATTTCCGCTCCACAGCTATGACAAATCACTTTCTCACCCCGTTCGCTAACTACTAATTATTCCAAGATAATTCCGAAGCTGTCTAAATAATATGTATATCCTACGTTGCCAAGAGAAATCAATACTTTGCTGTCATTCCCTGATGAATTGAATCCGAGATCCCCGACTTTAAGCCGATTTCCCAAGCTCCGTGAATTCAATCTTACGATGTTTCCTTGCACGATGCACCTTCTGCCTATATCTTCGAAAGATAACGGATAACCACAGCCGCTGCACTGGACACAGATTTCATCACCCTTAATGTCTTTTAATATAAATGAACATCTGGAATCCTGGTCAATGCTCGCTATCTCACCCTCAATTCTTACAACTTTGTCGATATACGATTCGGGAAAGGCATATAATTCCGATAGTGACAACGCTGACTTAGCCGTAACTGGTTCTCCGATAAGAACCTTGCCCCCGTCCCCTGCTAATATCAGGTTTAAGATAAACAGAAGAGAGATAATTACCAGGTAGGAAAGGTTTTTCTTTGACATAAACTCTCCTCACTTGGCCTTTGAACTATATATTAGCATTTTTGGAAGCAACTTCAAGAATTTTTTTGTAAGAGATATTAAAACCTTCAATTCGGGAGTTTCAATTTTTGATATAAGAGCCTCCTGTTTTTCGCTTCGACATCTATACCTGTCCAGATTTGAAATTGCATAACGGCTTGGTTCACAAGCATATCAAGGCCGTCATACTTTCTGTTTTTGTCGAACACCCCGGAATTGAGAAATGGATCGGCATTTTGACGGTAATTGATATCCACAACAATCATATCGGCTGGAATTTTTTTAGGGAACAATTTCTTCCAATCATCTCCGGAGAAAGCACCCACCGGCGTGGCATTTATCAAGAGGTCGCATTCCACCGATGCCAACAGAGAATAATTTTCGATCATATATTGAGCGCCTAATGTTATTCTTCTGTCTTCAGGCCGGCGGCTTATCAATGTTATCATCCATCCCCTTTCCCTCAGATAACCGGCAATTTTCTTTCCGGTATTCCCCGTTCCGATGATAACCGCCCTGCCGGGTTTTCTGTGAATCTTTTCCGGGAAGAATTCAGCGAACCCGTTATAGTCCGTGTCAACCATAACAAATTCTCCGTTTTTGACGAACAATGTATTACCGCTCGAGAACTTCTTGACGCTTTCTTCTATTCTTGCTATATGCACGTAAAAACGCTCGTCCTTCCACGGATAAGTCACCGCCAGACCGTTGATTCCATTATGCTTGGCAAATTCCATAAACTCTTCGATGTCATCAACGTGAAATGGCAGGAAAATCGCGTTCAAGCTGTAAATACCGAGCAAAGTATTATGTATCAAAGGCGATAATGAATGGGATACGGGATTTCCTATTACACCAAAGCATTTGGTCATCTCGTCTACGGAATCAAGCTTGTACAATTCCAGGTCATTGGTTGTAAATTGGGCCGGAGCCGTAGTTTTCTCCGGAAGGCCGTAAAAGTTTATCTTTCCATCGCGAGCAGTTAGAAAAGCCCGGCTGTAAAGGCATTTTTCTCCCAATCCGAAGCAGGTCGAATCCTGACCTCGCGATGAGAAATATCCGTTCAAATCCAATAGTTTTATGTTGTCATCATAACGATTGGCTTTACAGACGATTTTATACAGCCATGCTCCCTTTGAAATCATCGTTTCCGCGATAGATTCGATACCGTCTGGAACGCATTTAAAATTATGATACGAAAGGATTTTTCTACATTCCGGATTTTTATAATGAAGCAGAGATTCTGCATCAGAACCAACCTCCAGGTCAAGTATCGTCGCCCCGCGCTCGATGGCCCATTTTAATAATGCCAGTCGTTCGCTTTCCGATCCGGTAAATCCTCCCCTATCTTCCACCCTGCGACATGTTGCAATAATTTCAAGTCCTCGTTCACGGATAAAAGGAATAACTCGCTCTGCCTTTGTGAGATTTTGCGGGGACAAATCCAAATCGAGTCTAATTTCAATAAACTGAATTCGATTCAAAAATCCTTCCAGCTTGTCTATGCCATCCAGACCGGTTGCAAGACAATTCCTTGATTCTTTCGGCATATCTTTATAGTGTCAAACGGTTTTTGCCGCGAACCAGTGAATAGGAAAGAGGATTTTTCAAAATGCCTTGCTCTTTCGTTTGATTTGATAGACGGGGATGATTTCGGAGCTCACATCGTTAACATCAAATTCGACTTTAAGAACCTCCATCAGCTCGGGATGAATTCCCTCTCCGTATAAATAGACCGGAATCCCGCTTGAAAGTGCCTTTTCAAGAAACGGGAAAGGATTGCCGTGGGGGCTGAGATTATAATCCGCGACGATGATCGGTTTCTTTAGTTTTACCATCGCCATAAAATCTTTATATCCCCAATAGACAAAAAGAAATGCCCTTTCGGGAACTGTTTTTTCCACAATCTTTGCCTTAAAAATATTCTCGGATCTTCTACTCAGAACCGAAGGAAGATCCTTGAAATACGCCAATGAAAAGCTGAGAGCGAGAGATATTACGATAAGAAAGCTGAATATGGTTTTATAGAACATGGACTTGGGAAAAGCAACACCGAGAATTATGCTGACGATAAGGAGCAAGGCGAGCAAAGACGGCAGAAAGACGACAATCAACATGGAAGCAAGCGATAAATCCTTAGTGAAAGAGAAAATCAGCGCGAACAACACCACCATAAAAACAAATACCTCTACATATTGTCCGCCAATTTTTATTTTTTCGAGCCAGAGTACAACAATCAGAACCGCCCAGGGCAGAAGCTCGAGAAAGTATCTCGAATTAAATCCCATCCCTCCATGAAAATTGAAAAACGAATAAAACAAAGGAATTCCGATACAAAACAGAGAGATTAGTCTTTTATCTGTCCGTTTATATTCCGAATACTTGCCAAGAATATATGGAGCAGTGAAGATCAGTATCAAAAACGGGCAGCTTTGGAGCAATGCTTTTTTAATTATACCACCGTAAGTTATTATTCCAGGCTCGACAAACGTAGCTCCTTCGAAGGGAAGCTTGGGAACGAAGTATGAATTTAAAACATAGGCAAAAAAATTACGGGCGTATTCGCTGAAATACTTGAAATAGAAAAGGAGGGGAAGCATTATAAAAAGCGCACATATGGCTATAAACGCAATAAAGAAAAACTTTTTTCGTCTTCCCTTGCTATTAGACTCAGGCAATTCCCCGCTTTTCTGAGTTGTCAAATAAAAATGGATATAAATCGCAAATATGCAGGCAAAAATGACAACGATTGGAACAAGATAATTTACGTTTAGGAAATCGAATCCGGAGGCAACATTGCTCCCAAATGGATTTATACTGTTGAACCTGTAATAGTTGATGAAAGATATAAAACCCAGAGGTGGATATATTCCGAGAATCAATAAACCGATTCTCCGCAAAAAGGCGCGTTTTTCCCAGATCATTAAAAAAACCAAAAGCGCGATTATAATCAAGGAAGATGACCTGACACCCAATGCTACTCCAAGAAACAAGCCGGAATAGAAAAACATATATTCTTTCAAGCCTTCTCCCATAATTCCGGTTCTGAACAGGTATATAGCGACAAGCGTCAGCATCATTGCTAACATATGCGGCCAGATGGCTATCGAATATTCGAAGAAAAATGTAGTGAAGACGAGAAGTAATACAGCTTTTAATGACAGGGATTCACTCCCTGTGATATCCGTCGCCAAGCGAAAGAATATTATAAGTGATATTATCGCTGCAATGAGATTTATAAGAATCAATCCTATTGGGCCGAGTGCCAAAAAAATGGGCAGCGCAAGATAAAAATATAACGGTGGATACTTCACGAAGAGCTCATCTTCGTTGACAATTCCCTTAAAAGAGTTCAATTCCGGGACCTTGTAGGTTTCGTAATCATTGAAGATTTTCAGTTTCCCCGATTTTGACAGCCCGTCGAAACCCAGAAGGATCGTGGATTCATCAATGGAAAATATTCCTACTCGCACAAGGATCATTCCGGACAGAAGAATAAATGCCAGAACACCGGAAAACGCGAGCCTATTACCGCTTAATTCCCAAAATTTCATATAATTCTGCTATTTTTAGTTTTAAATTGTCCTTGATTTCTTCGTTCAATTCGCTCAACGATAACCCGGCATACGCCCAACGAAGCGCCCGGTTATATTCTTTTTTCTGTATGTAGATTTCAGACATCAGTACATATAACGCTGGAAAAGATGGGTCATTCTGCATGATTTGTTTTGCAATCTCAAGCGCTTTATCAAGTTTATCTGTATATAAAACAAGGCTTCGGGCATAGTTATACATAATCAATGAGTCCCTTGGACTCGATGATATCGCCATCTCTAAAAGCTCTTCCCCCTTTTTCTGCTCATCCATCTCAAAGAGCAAGCTGCCATAGTTTGTCAATATGCCTGGATTGAAAGGATCATTTTGCAGAATTTGCTCATAGATTTTTCTTGCTTCTGCTTTTCTGCCGCTCCGTTGATATGTTAGGGCCAGGGCAATCTTTGCTTCCGTGAAACGAGGATTTTTCTGAAGCGAAGAATTGATGTATTCCATCGCATTCTCCGGCAGTCCGAGGTTGAGATACAGTATTCCGAAATTATGCCAGAGTAATTGATTATTACGATCCAGTCGGATCGCTTTGGAAAATCTGTCAATGGCTTCCGCTGGTTTGTTTAGATTGTAAAGCAGAACGCCCTCAATATTCAGAACATCGGCATCCTCAGTATGGCGATATTTCTGCAGCTCAACCATCTGTCTGTAAGCCATAGCATACTCACGGTTCTTCCAATAGTGAACAGCAAGGTTTATTCGCAATAATCTGGATGCCGGGTTTTTTCGAAGAGCGGATGTGTAGAAATATTCGTCATTCTTATACTTATAACTCGCGATAAAATTAACAGAACCCATTAAAATAATCAGGATGAGGCTTAAAAGGTAAAGCCTCTTGGGTACCGAAAGAAAGCGCTTTTTAGGCATTTTCTCCTCCGTCTGATTCGGGGAAAGGAGGGTATTAATAATCCATGCCATCAGCACTGCAGCCCCGCAAAACGGCAAGTAGGCATACCTGTCTGCCATCGTGAAGCCCATATCGAGAGGGCTCCCAACTCGCAAAATGTTGAACGCTGGCAGAAGGGAGAAAATTATGAATAGAATACCGAAGGAGACGGTTCGATTCCGCCTGAAATATTTCACGACAATATAACCGAGCATGAACAATAAAACCAATCCGAAGATCAAAAAGACATTCCGGAACGATTCCAGGTATGTATTTATGATATAAGGCTCAGGGTCGAATGGGTAAAAAAGTTTCAGGAAATATTTAAATAATGTCGAGATAGCCGACATCAACCAGGTTATAGTGTTCGGATAGAACCAATGGCCTGCGAAGCCTTTGGGCAGGACTATAACACGGATTACCAGTAAAATCAGAAATGAAACTGTTATTATAAAATAACACAGCTTAAATCTCTTTAAATATGCTATAACACTTTCTTTCGAAATCAAAAAGCCGGCAGCCGGTAACAACAACAAGAGAACATATCCAGATTCCTTACTCAAGACGGCGCAAGCAAACAAAATCACCAATCCCCATGTCGAAAATCTTGACTCATTGTTTTCTCGTGCTCCGATCTGCCTGATGTGATAAAGCAAAGCCGATAAAATAAAGGTTGTCGCCAGCAAATCCGTCCTGCCGGATATCCATACGACGGATTCGGCATTCAATGGAAACACAGCGAACAGGGCTGCCGTTAGAAAGGCAATCTGCTTGCTACCCGTGATTAAAACCGATAGTCGCCGAAGCAGCAGGACATTCAAGAGATGTAAAATAATATTAATCAAATGATACCCAGCCGGTTCGCCTCTGAAAAAATAATTCTCGATCTTAAAAAAAAGTGCGGTCAACGGCCTGTAATATGCTTCGGCATCGCTCTGCCCTGAGACCCGAATATAACCCTGGGTGAAGCTTTCAAGGCCGCTTTTAATGATATTAGTAGTATAAGGTTCTTTAATAAAAAGATGGTCGTCCCATACCAGACCGAAAGACAAAGCGCGTGCAAAAGTAATCAATACCAAAACTAAAAGCGCCGAATCAGTAAAAGTGGTTTTAAGGACCGATTTGAAAAATAAATTCATCTTCTTAATATATTCAGATACAGTCTGACGTCTTGATATATCTTATCAGGATTTTTCCGCTTTCTCGCTGCCGGCCTCAAAAAAATACTTTATATCAGTCTTATAGATAAATGCGTTTGGCTGATTCTCTCTGGTAATTCTCAGGAAATTCTTATCATAATATTCAAGATTACCCTCGATCACATTTCCATCTTTTAATAAAACCTTTAAGCGCGTCTTATTCGTAATTAAATCCTGATAGTAATCGGCTTCCTTACTGGTTCTTTCAGGAGGAAGAATTTCATTGTTTTCTGACATACTCCCGACATAACGGGGGCTTCTTCTTTCAATTTCCGGTTTTTCGCCAAGCGTATCTTCCATGATTTTTTTTAGCGATGGCCTGATGAGTTTTCTTCTTATCATATACTCGCCTTCGATAAATGCCGATTTTAATAACTAATCAATTCTTAATTGCTTCAAAACCGGCGGTTTCGTCTTTTAATTTGATATTACGTTCTATAATCCCACAAATGATATGCCCAGACATAATATGCATTTCCTGAATAATCGGAGTATGGCTCTCCGGAATAGACAGTATCTTATCACAAATATTCTTCACGTCATCTATATATTCACCAACGAATACGATTGTCTTTAAACGGCAATTCCTGCCGCTCATCAGGCCTTTAATAATATTGCTCGAACGTCCGCTCGTGCTCAAGCCGATCAGAACATCGCCTGCTTTGCCGATCCCCTCTACTTGCCGGGCAAAAATATCTTCATAAGAGTAGTCATTTGCCACTGCTGTTATTATGGACGTATTGACATTTAACGCTATTGCAGCCAGAGGCTTGCGATCATCGAGGTATCTCCCCATTAGCTCTGCGGCAAGATGCTGCGCATCAGCCGCGCTTCCGCCGTTTCCCATAAAAATGATCTTATTGCCGCTGGATATAGCCTCGCTGCAGATATCGGCTATTTCCTGAACAGTATTATAAAAATTGTCCTCCGAGAGTGTTTCAACCGTGTTCCGGTGCTTCACCAGATGTTCACGCGCGATATCATCTTTTTCTTTATTCATTTATCTTCCTTCACCTAATTCGGATTCTCTTTCAAGACTTCTTCTTCTCCCGAGGATACGATTTCTTTCATCAAAGAATCATATTTTTCCTTGTAGCGTTTGGCCTCTTTAGGTCTTTCAAGCTTGATCAAAAGCTCGGCCGAGTCCTCATACAGTATCGCCAAATCGGGATTCATTTCCAGCGCTTTGCTGAAAAACGTCCAGGCCTCTTTATAATTTTTCTGCTGCATATAAATTGTACCTATTGCATGAAGAGCCTCTGGGAAGTCCGGATATATTTCTAAAATCCTCGTGAAGCATCGAAGTGCCGTATCACAGTCGGAATACATTTGATGCTGCAAACCATATCTATATAGAACCGCTGCAAGTCTTTCCTGAATCTGCATCACCATCCAGGAATCATCAATATTGGCCCGCAGCGCTTTTTCGTAATAGTCTATTGCTTCAGTATGTCTGCCCTCGCCATCCCGTATGATTCCGAGTCTGAACAACGGCAAAGCAATGTTCCTGTCAATGTTCAAGGTCTGAAGGAAATACTGCTCTGATTTCTGAATATCTCCGCGTTGATAATATATTTCACCGAGCCTCATGTATTCGGTCTCTCGCCCAAGCAAAAAGCCGGGAAAAACCTCGACATTGTGAATCATCTTTTTTTCCGCTTCATCCCATTTCCCGGATTTATAGAGGCTCGATGCCTCCTGAACCGACGCTTTCCAATAAAAAAAATATCCAAGTGCAAGTCCGATAAACAGGATGACAAGGATCAGAAGTATTTTAAAAAAATCTTTAAACATCTTATTAAAAAAACAATCGTCCGGTAGAATCCTTGTTAGCGGCCGCCACCGGCACATGCGCAGGCGCATCCTGCGCAAGCGCAAGCGCATGAACTACCGCCCCCGCTTCTTCCGCCGCCCCCGCTTGTACTCACCGGCACAGGATTCGTAACGTCAGTAACACTTGCTGTGAAGCTATCCGCAGCGCTCACAACATTATGTGATACATTTTCAAAGCTCGAAGCGACCGTATTTGAAAATTGCTTCAGAGACAGCGTCGCTTTCCCGGCTCCGCTTCCGCCTCCACTACCGCCGCCGCCTGTAGAAAACGGCCTGCCGTAATAACCGCTATAATAATGCGGGTACCAGCTCGGAGTATGAATGGATCTATCTTGTGGAAGCCTGTCCTCGAAATGTTTATCGAAATCCTTATCCACCATAACCCAGTCTATCGACGTATCGAGATCGGCATTCTCCACGTGTTTCCAGGCTGTGGCAACTATATCTTCATAGTATTTCCTCGTTTGAAAAAGATTAAAACCTTTCATCGCGGTTTGAACATCTTTCACCAGGTCCACCATGCATCCCTTGATCTTCAATGTGTCCGGTGTGCCTTCTTTGCTAAGGCTGTCGAGAAAACCCTGCTCGTATTTATGATACGTTGCATCCTTCACATCGATCTTTTCAACTGCAAACGGCTTTTCAGTCCTGACCTGAAGGTAGCCTTTGCGCAACAGTCCGAACACTATCATCGCCAGGACTTTGTCGAGAGGTCTTTCCAACAAAACCGCAGCCTGAACAGCCGTCAGCCCTCTTTTTATCCCTACCCCTCTCGCCGAGAGCTCCGGTTTGAAGTATTGAAAACGTCTCTTTCTCCCGGACATAATTCCGACAATAACAAAAAATATGATTAATCCCCATGGGAAAAGACACGGCGCTATAAGAGGCGTCGGGAATATGTTCCTGAATATGTTCCCGAAAAAGAGTCCGATCCTCGATACGGGTGTAAATTTTTTTATCGCGCCCTCATCCATATATTTCTTCGGGAAAGAAGCGCCGAAACGATATGCGAGAGATATGTCGCCGTTTTTGATCTGCCAATGATAAAATACGAGCTCGTTTTTATCAATCCCGGCCGAGGTAAACTGTTCTTTATGATAACGCGGTTCCTCGCGTTTAACGCCGGGCGGAAAATGGAAGAAAACGTCTATTTCGCTTCTACCGGTTACATATGCTGACCCAAAAAAATTAGTGATGAATTCCACGCTCGCGTAATTCTCATCCTGGTCGTCCATAAAGACCATTTCATTTTGAATGATTTGGAATCTCAGTTCCCCTCGCTGCCCGGGAGGTATTGAGTAACCCCCGAGATGGACCTCCACGCCTATAGGCACATATTCTGATTTTTTTATTGCGAATGCCGGATAGCCGTTAATTGTAGCTTTAGCGCTCTCCATATCATATGACTCGAACGGGAGACCGATATCAACGATATCTATCGTTTTCCCGTTCCTGTCGTTTTTGAAAACGATGTAATACCAAATCTCCGCCGAGCCGTCTTTCTTAATCCATACGTTTGTTTCCTGCAATTCCACATTGAACAAATAATCGCAAAGAGCGGCCGGACTTATTAACGCTACTGATAAAATTATAAAAAGAAAAATCTTTCTTACCACTTCGGAGCCTCCTTGATTTGATAAGTACTTCCGCAATACGGACAGTTCACCATCACAGCGCCGGCGCGAACTTCCACGTTTCTCTTGCTAAGTGTTCCGCCGCAGCTTGTGCACTTCAACAGTTCCAGGTCAACATCCCCGGATAGATCTATTTTCTGCTCAATCGTATGAGTAATTTGTTCCGTTCTCATCCTGCCCAGCAGCAACAGCACCACCGCTATAACGACCATCGAACCGCCGATTATAAATCTGGAAGATGTTTTCGCTTGATCCGAAAAAGCGGCGATTATAAAAACAACCCCCAGGATCATAAGAAGAATCGCGATAAAAGCCGATAATATTTTTATCCCTCTCATTATCACACTCCGCAATCGATTTTTCTGGATTATACCATTATGAACTTAAATGGCAATCTGATGAGAGTGATTTACTAAAAGATCAGGAGGTTCCATATCTCCTTCAATGAAACCGGATTTGACATCAACTTTAGAAGATTGGTAGAATGAGTCGATAATTTGACATATTCTGAAGCGAGGCATTAATGAGCAAATTGATATATCTTGATAACGGCGCGACTTCATATCCCAAACCGGAAGAGGTCTATCGGTTCATGGATTCATTTTACAGGGCGAACGGCGTAAATCCGGGGAGGTCAGGATATGATATGTGCATCCAGGCCGTTGAAGTCGTTGAGGAAACACGCAGCATTCTCACCAGGTTCTTTAACGGGACGGACCCCAACCGTCTGGTTTTCGGCTACAACTCCACCGATACATTGAACCTTGCGATCTTCGGTCTGCTGAAATCCGGCGATCATGCCATAACCACCAACCTGGAACATAATTCCGTGCTACGTCCCCTCTATCATCTCAGCATTGAGAGCGGCGTGGAAGTTGAATATATCCAGTTCGATGAGAAAGGATTCGTTGACCCCGAGGCATTCCGCAAGCTCTTTAAGAAGAACACCCGCCTTGTCGCCGTGAATCATGGCTCGAACGTCATCGGAACCATTCAACCGATAAGAGAAATCGGCAGGATGTGCCGCGAAAAAGGGATCCATTTCCTGATTGATGCCTCACAGACGGCGGGAAAAATCCCTATTGATATGGAGAAGGATTTTCTCGATGTGGTCGCATTCACCGGGCATAAATCTCTCCTGGGTCCTATGGGCATCGGAGGAATGTATGTCAGGGATGGCGTGGAAATCCGTCATACGCGCGCCGGCGGAACTGGAGTCCGCTCGGCAGTGCGCACCCACCTTGAGGAATACCCATACCGTATGGAATATGGCACAGGGAACCTTCCCGGCATTGCCGGCCTGAACGCCGGAATTAAGTGGATATTAGACAAGGGAATGGACAAGCTATTCGAGCATGAAATGACGCTGACCGAGCGGCTTCGGGACGGTTTGGCTCAAATCGAAGGCGTCACGCTTTACTGTCAGGATGATCTTACCGACCACATCAGCGTTCTATTATTCAATATAGATGGAATGGAGGCGTTAGACACGGGCACGATCCTCGACGTAGATTACAACATCGCCTGCAGGACAGGATTGCATTGCGCCCCCCTTGTTCATGAACAGCTGGGAACCGCTAAAATCCACGGCGCCGTTCGCTTCGGAATAGGCCCCTTCAACACAGAGGAGGATATTGAACGCGCGATTAAAGCCGTGAAAGAGATTGCCTCTTCACGCAAGAAAAGCCGTTGATTCATATACAGTTTTGGCAGGAAAACTCTATACAACCGGCTATAAGAAATTTGCCGGTTACTTTTCCGATGTTGTGCATCTTGTTTATAAAAATATACGATAGCTGTTAATTGGATTAAAACAGCGTCTGAATGAAATCTAATACAAATCAAGGAGATTAAAATGGCAAAATTAGAATATAAAGGCAAAAATGTTGAATTGAATGAGGAAGGATTCATGATCAACAGCGCGGATTGGAATGAAGAAATCGCGAAGATGCTCGCTAAAGATCAAGAGAACCTGGATGAATTGACTCCTGAGCACTGGGCTATAATAAATTTCATCCGCAATCATTATAGCGAGAAAAAGCTTGCGCCGATGGTGCGCTCCATCTGCAAATCCACCGGCCTGCCTCTCCGCCAGATATACGAATTGTTCCCTTCCGGTCCTGCCAAGGGTGCGTGCAAAGTTGCAGGGTTACCCAAACCGGACGGTTGCGTATAGACAAGATGAATAAAATTTCCGTTACTCAGATGCTTGTGCTTTTTTCCGCTCTGTATGCCATTGCTGCATTGGTTTTCCTCTGGAAAAAAACCTGTGCCTTCGGTAAAGCTGAAGACCTTTCCAAGCCGAGAGGGAGTGGTTTGAGTGGAATCAAATACGCCTTCGGTAAGGGGATGCTGCCCTGGGAAAAGGAGAGCGTGGCGAAACATCTTCCGACATACATCGGTGGGATAGTTTATCATTCCGCCTTGCTCACCGCTCTCTTATTTATTTTTTGGGATATGTTCCTGCTTCCTATGACTTCGCTGTTATTGACAGCGCTGAAAATTCTCTGGCTCGCAGGCACAGCGGCTGGATTCGCCCTGTCTCTTAAGAGAGTCCTGTCCCCCACGATGAGGCGTCTCAGCTGCCCGGACGATTTCTTCGCAAATCTTTTCGCCGACGTATTCCTGGTATTTGCCATTCTTTCAATCATCAACCCGGATTGGAGAACCGCATTGTATATCTGTTCCATACTTCTCTTCATCTATATCCCGCTCGGAAAGATACGCCATTGCTTCTTCTTTTTTACAACCAGGATAATCTTCGGTAAATTCTTCGGCCGCCGGGGAGTGTTTCCAGTACCACGCAGAGGGGTTGAAAGATGACAGAAAAAACAGCTGGACCGAGAGACCTCTATATGGAGAAAATCGAAAATCTCGGCGATAAAGAAATCCAAACGATCATAAAAGCTCTGAGGAGCAAGATCGGCGCTCCTGAGGCATCATTCGTCAATTCCTGCGTTCGTTGCGGCCTGTGCGCTGATTCCTGTCATTATTACCAGGCTTCGCCTCAATTGGAGAATACGCCTGCTTATAAATTGAATCTCGTTTTATCTATATTCAAGCGGTACTTCACATTTATGGGACAAGCAGCCCCCCGATGGACAGGAGCGAAGAATCTGGATCAGGCGATGGTGAAGGAATGGATTGATGTCCTCTTCGGCCGGTGCACAGGTTGCGGCCGATGCACGATCAACTGCACGTCTGGAATCAACATTCCCGCGATGATCCGCGCGGCTCGCGGCGCACTTGCGGCCGCCGGTCTCGTCCCCCCGGAATTACAGGCCACGGTGCTTATGGCTGTTGAGAGCGGAAACAATATGGGAATCCCGACTGAAGAATGGATAGACACCCTGGAATGGATCCAGGATGAGCTTCGGGGCGAGACCAAAGACCCCGAGGCAACCATCCCGGTTGACCAAAAAGGAAAAAAAATCCTCTATACGGTGAATCCGCGCGAACCAAAGTTTTTCCCCCTGTCTCTTCTTGCCGCGGCAAAGGTGTTCCATGCGGCGAAGGAATCGTGGACCTTCTCAAGCAAATACTACGATGTTACGAATTATGGATTATATACCGGCGATAACAGCCACGCGGCGGTTATCTCCGGCCGGTTGGTGAAGGCTATGGAAGAACTCGGCGCCGAGACTCTGGTGCTGGGCGAGTGCGGGCATGGGTACAACTCCAACCGCTGGGCTGCCCCCAACTGGCTGCAAAAAGAATTTCCTTTCCCGGTTGTCAGCGTGATCGAACTCGTCGCCGATTACATCAGCACAGGGCGGATCACCCTCGATCCATCGCTCAATCCGAAGCCTGTGACCCTTCACGATCCCTGCAACCTGGTCCGCCTTGGCGGCGTGATAGAAGATCAGCGCTATATATTGAAAAAATCTGTCGCGGATTTTGTCGAGATGACTCCCAACCGCCAGAAAAATTATTGTTGCGGGGGCGGCGGCGGACAATTGGCTATGTCCCGTTTCGCCAGGCGAAGAATAGAGGCCGGGCGGATCAAGGCGGAGCAGATACGCCGGACAGGCGCGGAAATCGTTGTCGCGCCCTGTCATAATTGCATTGACCAGTTGACCGAGCTGAACAAGGAGTACAAGTTGGGCGTGGAAGCGAAGACCGTCGTTGAAATGGTTAGCAACGCACTTGTGTTTCCAACGAATTGATAAAGTATAAAAATATCGAGGAAGCGCGATGAAACTGATAACTGTTGAGGCAAAGGGGAACGGAGCGGTCGAGATCAGAATCGGCGGCCGTCAGTTGAACGCCTGGAATTCCGATGATATTAAAGCAGGGAACCTGGATCCGTTGCCGGTAGAGATGCTATGCGTCTCTCTGGGCACTTGCATCGGTATGATGGTTGATGAATATTGCCGCAGAAACAGCTACACCGATGGAAATGTGTTGCTCAGCCTCACATACCAAATGGGCGGGACGCCGAAAAGGATAGAGGTGATCACGCTCGATATCGAGCTCCCGAAGGATTTTCCCCCCGAAAAGCGCAAAACTGTTCTAAAAATCGCCCAAGCCTGCCCCATCCACGCCACCCTTTCCCATCCTCCCAAGATTGATATAGATATTGTCAGCTGAACGGTATGCAATGCCTCTCCCTTATCACCTTGAAGGCGAATCGGGTAAAACAGGTTTTGACGGTACCGGCGGTTTTTGAGGGTGACGTAAGCTACCAGACGAACGGTATCAATCTTTTTACTCCCTCGCAGTAGTGAAGATATTTTTTCCCGAATTGCTCAAGAAGCACATCCTCTTCGATCCTGATTCTGTGAAGAAACGCGCAGAGAATCGGAAGAAAAATTATGATAAACGTCAACCAGTTTGCAAAATATATGGCGAGTCCGAAGAAAGAGAGCAGGCTTCCGCTGTATGCCGGATGCCGGAGGATTCCGTATAAGCCCTTGTCCACGATGATGTGATCCTTACGAATGGCGACGTTCACCGTGAAATACCTCCGCAATATGAGAATCGCGATCCATCGAACAATCAATCCGAGCAGAACAAAACATAAACCCGCATAGGTCGTTACTGGAAAGATCGCTGAAATGGAACCTATCCTTTTTGAGGCAACAATGACGCCGGCCGTGATGCTAATGCTAAGTGTGACCCAAAGATAAAGGAGGGAAGACTTATCCTCTGATTTATCCGCTTTGCCGGAACGAAGCATAACCGCGAGGATTATTTCCGAAGATACCCACGCCGCCGAAACGATTAGGAATATAACAGATATGGACATACTCTCTCCCCTCTGCACTATTTATAGGAAAATGGTTGTGACCACGAAGGTATTCTAAGGAAAACTCGAATGAACTTCAATATCGTCCACCAGATATATGATTTTTCTTTTCTTGGAGTTCTTCCCGCGTTTATTCTTGTTGATAATTCCACACAAAGCAGGGGAAAATAACAAAAACGTTGAAAACGCTAGGAAGCAAGAAGTATTTTAAGAGAAACTTATAACGAATCCGAAAAATGAACTATAGCCACAAAATCAAAAATGAATCTTTTTCCAAGTCTCGCAATCACCTGTTGTATTAAAACGGAAATATTTTTGCAACACCGAATAATAATTTATTACCTGTCATAAGTATGAAAACGATAACCATAAAAATTATATAACTGAGGAATAAAACCATCCCCCCGATTGTAAATCCTTTAACTTTCGAACAGCCTGAAAACTGCATTACTGCAAACGACAGGTATATATAACTTACCATAAAACTGAGAAGCCAAATCTTTGTATTTATTATGGATAAAAACATGATAAGGATATCTAAAAATAAAAACATGGCGATACTATACAAAGAAAAAACGAGCGATTCGGCATAATTGATTCCAGTCCTTTTTCTTAGTAACAATTTGAGTGAAAAGGCAAAAATAAACGGTAAAAGAAAATATTGGTTGTTTAAATTAGCCTCAACCAAATGCCGGATATTTTCAATAGATGTAAACTCAACGTCTGAAGCAATGTTACTAATGGAACTCATTATAAGTGCGATAAACCTTTCGCTATTCCAATGAAAAACCAAGACATTGATAGTCAGAAAGAATAGAAAAAGGGAGAAAGGCTTAATGTAGGGCTTTCTTTTACCCTTTATATAATCTTTTATGAAATAACCAGGCCGGGTTAAAAGTGGGTTAAATGTGCGAAAAAAGAAATTTTCCCAATTAAAAATTCCATAAATTATTTGATGAAAGATTGTCTTAAATTCAAATCTTTTTGTATCTTTTTCCTGTCCGCAGTAAGGGCAATACTTAGAAGATATCTTTCCCCCGCAGTTCAGGCACTCGCTTACAGAAGAAGAGTTTTTAACCATGCATGAATTCTATGAAGTTATAAAACATTAGTCAAATAAAAGAAACTTGGATTTACTACAATGCTTGCAAAAAATGGGAATCTGAATAATATATATTTATCATTATTACACAGAGGTAAGATAAATATGGAGAACACCCTCTACTACGGCGATAACCTTGACATTTTAAAGCGCTACGTAAAGGACGAATCCGTTGACCTTGTTTATCTGGACCCGCCTTTCAACTCCAACGCAAATTATAATATCTTATTTGCGGAAAAAGACGGTAGCAAAGCCGCGAGTCAGATTCAGGCTTTCTCCGACACCTGGACCTGGTCCCAGGATGATGAGTCTGTTTATGCCGAAATAATGACTGCTGGTGGACGTGTAGCTGACTGTTTAAAAGCTTTTCGCACTTTTTTAAGTACATGCGATATGCTTGCTTATCTTGTGATGATGGCCCCTCGTCTTGTCGAACTAAAACGTGTTCTTAAAGAAACTGGCAGTATTTATCTACATTGTGATCCAACTGCAAGTCATTATTTAAAAATGCTGATGGATGCCGTTTTTGGACCCACCATTTTTAGAACGGAAATAATTTGGAAGCGGAGCAGTGCTCATAGCGATGCAAAACAGGGACGCGCTCAGCATGGCCGTATACATGACGTGATTCTGTTCTACACTAAGACCGATGAATGGTTTTGGAATCAAGTTTTTACTCCTTATGATCAACAGTATGTAGATGATTTTTACAAGTACGTGGAGTCGGGGACAGGACGGCAATATCGCCTGGACAATTTGACCGGACCTGGTGGAGCCGCGAAAGGCAATCCCTCTTACGAAGTTATGGGCATTACGCGTTTCTGGCGATACAGCAAAGAGAAAATGACGGAGCTGATCCAACAGGGTCGTATCATTCAAACGAAACCTGGCGCTGTCCCGGCATATAAGCGTTATCTTGACGAAATGCCTGGTGTTTCGCTTCAAGATTTATGGTGTGATATTGGACCAATAGGTGCTCAAGCAGCAGAACGTCTCGGGTATCCAACACAAAAGCCGGTTGCGCTCCTGGAGAGGATTATTCGTTGTTCATGTCCGGATGGAGGTGTTGTCCTTGACCCATTCTGCGGCTGCGGGACGACGATTGCTGCCGCTCAAAGGCTTGGCCGGACCTGGATCGGAATAGACATCACACACCTTGCAATAACCCTAATCAAATCTCGGTTGAAAGATTCCTTTGGCGAATCCCTCGTATTTAAGGTTGTAGGCGAGCCGACGAGTGTCCCGGATGCGGCAGTGCTTGCGGCAGCTGATCCTTATCAGTTTCAATGGTGGGCTCTTGGTTTGGTAGGGGCTCGACCGGTCGAGCAAAAGAAAGGAGCTGATAAGGGGATTGACGGGCGGATTATTTTCCAAGTGGAAAAACAGCCGGTCTTTGATAGTGTAATTATATCCGTGAAGGCAGGTCATATTAACGTGGCGCATGTCCGTGACTTGAAAGGAGTTCTTGAGCGCGAAAAGGCTGCTATTGGAGTTTTGATTTCAATGGAAGATCCCTCAAAACCAATGCAAGCCGAGGCAATAACTTCGGGATTTTACGAATTTCAATCCTGGGGACAAAAGTATCCAAAGGTTCAGATATTAACTATTACTGAGCTTCTGGCCGGGAAACATATTGAAATGCCGCCGATCCGACAATTAGGCGCGACATTCAAAAAAGCTCCGAAAGCAGAAGAAAAAGCTGTAAAGCAAAATAAGCTATTCTCAGACTAAACTTTGCTGGAGCGGACTTGCAGCCCGGTCCAGATGTTGTATATTTTAAAAATCTATAATTTACAAACCATCAGCCGATTAATTACATGCTTTCGGACCAGGCAAAATGCCTGCTCCGGCTCAGTGAACCTCTGTTTTATCGTTTCGATTGTATTAAAATAACTTAACGAGGTATGATCGTTTCGCTATAATTTTCGGCATGCAGCAATCGAACATTTTAAAATGATTAAATAAAATAACCTTTCAGGAGCCTATCATGAATTATCATATGCCGACAAAATTGATATTCGGACAGGGAAAAATTTCTTCTCTCGGCGAGATATTAGAGAACTATCCATCGTTTAAAAAAATATTAATAGTCACGGATAAAGGTTTAATTAAGACCGGTATCGTGGATAAGGTTTGTTCGCAACTGAAAAATTATGAAATATTTGACGGCGTAGAGCAGAATCCGAAATCGACGACCGTAAACAAAGCCGGCCTGATGGCGCGCAATATGAAACCGGACCTGATAATCGCCGTCGGCGGGGGAAGCGCGCTCGATGCTGGAAAGGCTGTTGCGTTGCTCGCAACAAATCCTGGAAGAATCGAGGACTATGAGGGGAGGAGAAAATACAAGGTGAATCCCCTTCCTTTGATCGCTGTGCCGACAACCTGCGGGACGGGCAGCGAGGTGACATGGGTTTCCGTTATCACCGATCCTGAACGAAAGTTCAAAATGAGCGTCAAGGGTCCCGAGATATACCCGATGATCGCCATTGTCGATCCCGATTTTCTTCTGACCCTGCCGAAAAACCTCATAGCGGCAACCGGAATGGATGCGCTCACTCATGCGATTGAAGCCTACACGGTCAAACCGGCGTCCCTCATCACCGATCTTTTCGCATACAAGGCTATTGAATTGATTGCGGATTCCATCCTTGAAGCGTATGAAGACATCGAAAAAAACCGAACCGCCGGATCGAACTTGATGCTCGGAAGCACATTAGCCGGCTTTGCTTTCGGAAACAGCGACGTCGGCGCAGTCCACTGTCTTTCCGAATCCATAGGCGCTATCTTCGATATTCCCCACGGTATTGCAAATGCGGTATTCTTGCCTCCGGTGATGGAATTCAACAGGCCGGTTTGTGAGGAAAAGTTTTCCAATATCGCCCGAATTTTCTCGATAGATTCTCCCGATAAATCCACAGCATCAAGTCTGCTTATCCAGCGGATAAAAACTCTTTCGAAATCAGTCGGGATCCCGTCATTCGCGGAGCTCAATATTGATTCCGGCAGCTATCAGCTCATCGCCGAATATTCCTTCAAGAATAATTCTAACCCCTCGAATCCTCGTGAAGCCAGCGTCGAAGATTATCTGGAGATCATCAAAACAGCCTGAAAATACATGAAGAGAATACCTGAGCTATGCTGGAGCGGGTTTGGGATGCGCCTGTGGGAGCCGGTCACACCCGGCGAAGAATAGAATCGCGGGACATGGCCCGCTCCCACTTTTGACTAACTATAAATTTTATAGATACTTGCCAAGATTCTTATATAATTGGATATAATTTATAGGAGATTATATGAATAAGGAAAAACCTTCCGATTCATCGAACGTCAAGAAAAAGATAAATGGAACCAATCTTGACCGGCGCAAATTCCTGGGCATCGCCTCGGGCGTGGGCGTTGCCGCAGGAATCAAGGCAGTTTTCGGCGTGGAGAGCGCGTTCGCGCAACAGGCGCCGCAAGCTCCGCCGGAACCGGTAAAGACGAATTTCGACACAATAAAAGATGTCCCCAGGACCAAGTACTCACTGCCCGGCCTCTTCCCCGGCAAGGTCATAGAGGTGGAGAACGGTAAGTGCTGGAAGGGGGATTCGGCCGATACTGCAGTTGTCCGTGAGATGGTTGAGCGCGGGATGAAGGAGCTCACCGGTAAAGAGGGCTCGGATGCCTGGAAGCTCTTCGTGGAGCCTTCCGATATCGTCGGCATCAAGGTGAACCCCGCCGGCGAGAAGATACTCAGCCCCCGTTACGAGCTTGTGGATGTTGTCATAGAAAACCTCGTGAAGGCCGGAGTTCCCAAGAAGAACATCGTCCTTTGGGACAGGTTCGGCGATATGCTGGACAGCGCAGGATACACGAAAGAGCGTTACCCGGATATCGAGCTGGCGAGCCTTCAGATAATGGATGAATCCATAAAGGCAGGCCAGAAGGTCGTTGACGGCCAGCACGTCAGCAAGGACAACTTCGATATGGACGTTTACTACTGGGCGGACGTGGACGGCCCGGAGGATATCGAATACCTGAAGCAGCATGTCTTCATCAAGAAGTATTCATATTTCGGTAAGCTGATAACGAAGCGGTTGACCAAGATTATCAACCTGGCAGTTCTGAAGAACAGCGGAAACGGCATCTCGCAGGCGACGAAGAACATTTCATACGGCGTAATCGCAAATACGGGCAGGCTGCACAAGCCGCTCGGCTATGCCATCAACACCGAAGTCCTCGCGTTCCCGTGCGTGCGCGACAAGCTGGTTCTCAACATACTCGATGGCATCAAAGGGCAATATGAAGGCGGTCCGATGTCGAACGCTAAATACGTTTACGTTGCGAACAAGCTCTATTTCGCGACCGATCCCTTCGCGCAGGATTACGTCGGCTTTCAGGAGATTTTGAACAAGCGCAAGACCGATCCCACTATCAAGATCAACGACAGTCCGCGCAACACGGAATACCTCCGCGCGGCGCAGAAAGCCGGTCTTGGAATCACCAACCCGGACAAGATAGATCATAAAAAAATCGTCCTTGGATAAAAGTTTTACATTCGGCAGACTGTTGCCTGGATAGAAAGTTGTCATACTCGGGGATGCTTCGAAGGGCTGCGACCGGGTATCTTCATTTGATTTTCTTCAGTCAGTCCAGCTTTCTACAAGCTGTTGCCCGATTAAAAATGTGTCATACTCGGGGATACTTCGAAGGGCTGCGACCGGGTATCTTCATTTGATTTTCTTCAGTCAGTCCAGCTTTCTACAAGCTGTTGCCTGATTAAAAATGTGTCATACTCGGGGATACTTCGAAGGGCTGCGACCGGGTATCTTCATTTGATTTTCTTCAGTCAGTCCAGCTTTCTACAAGCTGTTGCCCGATTAAAAATGTGTCATACTCGGGGATACTTCGAAGGGCTGCGACCGGGTATCTTCATTTATTTAAGCCCTTCCAGGTTTCGAATTACGGAGAATTTTATATTAATTCATGCGACAGCCCGTCGGCCCTTATAATAATTCTTTCTTTGATATTCACTGACGAGCGGATGATGTGTATTTTCAGCTTTTAAGCTTACGGCTTCATTTTCATTGAACTTTTTTGATAGGAAAAACTGATGCAAAAATTATCGAATATTTTTATCACTGTCTTGGTGCCGGCATTATCCTTTCTTTTCTTTCCACAACCGGCCTTAACCGCCGAACAAAATCTTTTTCCCGCCAGCGACATATTCTCCAGCTGGGAAATCGTCAAAGATTCGACATTCACCGGCAATGCGCTTTACGGGCATATTGACGGGGGCGCCGAGCTCTTCTTCGAATTCGGTTTCGTGAAGGTTGACGTGCGTATTGTCAAGCCTAACGACTCCGAAGATGAGATGACAATAGAGATATACCAAATGGCGGACCCAGACGCCGCGCTCGGCCTATTTCTCATCAAGAGCGCAAATCTCTCGCCCGACCAACGCCTGCCGCGCCCGAACCTTTTAAACAACTACCAGGTTTCATATATCAAGGGTGATTATTACATTCTGATCAGTTCCTTTGCGGGAACCGAACCTTTAAAGGAAAAAATGCTTCAATTCGGAGAATCAATCGCCGCAAAGCTTCAGGATAAGGCTCGAAGCGGTTTCGATACACTTCCCGCTGCCGGTCGAGTCCCCGGCAGCGAAAGGTTGCTGCGCGGACCGCTCGCCCTGCAAACCATCTATCCACTCGGTGAAAACCCAATGCTATGGCATGGAATCAAAAAAGGCGAACACCTGAATGCATTTGCCGCGGACTATAAAACGCCCGCAAGCGAAATATATAGCCTTATTCTATGCGGCTACCCGGATGAAAAGGCAAGCAGCGGCGCCATGGAAGCGGTCAGAACCGGACATGACTCATATCTCGAAAATATTATTAACGAAGAAAACAGGTTGATCCTCAAAGACTGGAACAGTCTTTTTACAATCGTCATCAGAGATAAATCGAGGATTAAGATTTTTACAAGGCTGAAAGAACCGAAGATTCCCAATGAATCTAATTGAAAACTTTACAAGACTTGCAAATATGTCGTTCTGATGAATGCTTCGAGGGGATACATAGGAAGAATCAGTTCGGATTCCTTTCTTTGCCGCCCTTCGAGGCATTCAGGAGAATGACAGTCTTTTTTATTTGTTGTAACCCTCGAAGCTGTTTCGATTAATATCATTTTATAAATTATAATGAAGATTCCCCGTAGTCTCCCCTCCGAAGTATCCCGGAGAATGACACTTTTTTACCCGCTTCGCAGCCCTCCGAAGTGTCTCCGAGCATGTCTATGCCCATCTAAGTCAAATAAAAAACAAATATTCATATCAGGTTTTTATACATGACTTCGTCCTCCTTGTTGTTAATGTTTCCTCGCCTTTTCCGCTCCTCCGTTCGATGTTGTAACGGTCTTCTTTATTTTTTTATGACGCATTTTTTTTCGGCAACAACCCCTCAAGAACTGATTTTCGGTTTGATGTATTCAAACTTTTCTTTTACAACATCACGAAGATATGCTAATTTTCATTCGAACAAGAAAGCTTTGTAAACCGGAGGTTTGAGAGTTGAAAGGTAGCATGGAAGATATCAATATCGGCGTCATAGGAGGCAGCGGCCTTTATTCGATGACGGACCTCAAGAATATAACGGAAGTCATCGTCGAAACGCCATTCGGTATGCCTTCTGATAACATCGTTGTCGGCGAACTCGACGGCAATCAAGTTGCATTTCTCGCGCGTCACGGCAGGGGGCATCGGATAAGCCCGACGAACATACCCTATCGCGCGAATATATATGCATTGAAGAAGCTCGGTGTCAGATTGATCATATCGGCTTCCGCCTGCGGCAGTATGAAGGAAGAATACAAGATAGGTGACATCGTCGTTATTGACCAATACATAGACCGTACGAGACACCGCCGCGACACATTCTTCGAAGACGGAATTGTCGTCCATGTCTCTTTCGCCAACCCTACCTGCGCGCAAATTATGAAAATTCTGTTCAAATCCGGTAAAGAAGCCGGTGCCAGGATCCATCTTGGAGGAACATATCTGAATATGGAAGGGCCTCAGTTCTCGACCAAAGCGGAGTCTCTGCTCTATCGCAGCTGGGGAGTGGATGTGATCGGCATGACGAGCCTTACGGAGGCACGTCTCGCGCGGGAAGCGGAGATTTGTTATGCCGCGATAGCCACGGTCACGGATTATGACTGCTGGTACGAAGGTGAGGAACACGTAACCGCCGATATGATCGTGGAAGTTGTGAAAAAAAATTCTGCCACGGCGCAACGGATCATCAAGTACACGGTCAAAACGATTGGAACGGAAATTCCCGAATGCGGTTGCAGGGAGGCCTTGAAAACTTCCATTCTTACGGCGCCCGGCGCAGTTCGCGAGGATACCAAGAAGAAACTCAACATTATCATCGGCAAATATATAAAGTGAGCAAGTTATGGATTTAGTTGTAGTCGGCTCCGTCGCTTACGATTCACTCGAAACCCCGTCCGGCAAACGAGACCGGATACTCGGCGGTTCGGCGAGTTATTTCTCCATCGCATCGTCTTTTTTCACCCGCCTCGGCCTCGTCGCAGTCATCGGTGAAGATTTCGACGAACAGTATATCCGCCTTTTGGAAAAATTTTCGATTGACCTCGGCGGGCTTGAAAAAAAACCCGGCAAGACCTTCCACTGGAAAGGCAAATACGAGGATCTGAACCAGGCAATTACGCTGCAGACAGATCTCAACGTCTTCGAATCTTTCAAACCGAACCTGCCCGAGAAATACCGCAAGGCGAAAACGCTTTTCCTCGCCAACATTGACCCCGAACTCCAGATGGACGTGGTAAAACAGGTCGAGAACCCACGTTTCGTCGCTTGCGATACGATGAACTTCTGGATAAACGTTAAGCGAGATGAACTGATTCGAACACTGAAAAACGTTGACCTGCTGTTTATCAACGATGCTGAAGCCAGCCAGCTCTCGAACATTCAAAATATTTTCACAGCTGGAAAATGGATACTCGAAAACGGTCCGAAGGCTGTGGTCATCAAACGCGGCGAATACGGCTCCCTAATTATGCAGGGTAAAAAGATATTCATTTTTCCCGCGTTCCCTCTCGAAGAGGTCGTTGACCCCACCGGCGCAGGAGATTCGTTCGCCGGCGGATTTATAGGCTACTTGCATGCCACCGAAGACTATTCCTTCGAAAACATGAAAACAGCTCTCGCGATGGGAACCGTTATGGCATCCTTCACCGTTCAGGATTTCAGCGTGGGCAGGCTTGCGGCTTTGAGTTATGCCGAGGTGGAAAACCAATATAATAAGCTGATGGATTATACGGAATTGAAGCGGATCGATCTCGGCGCTCTGAAGAGCCGCAACGGGAAGCTTTAAGAACCTGAACATCACCCGGACTCCAAAGACTGATGAAAAACATTAAGACCAATATTATTAATTTTTTTTCGCTGTTCGGCAAACCCTTGCCTGTCATTCTGTATCTGGTCCTGGCAACGGTTTTCGGAACAGTTCTTGGATTCCTTGTTTCAAACCGCTTTATCTTGCCATTACTTTTATCGGCCCCGATTTATCTTCTAATGATTCACTTGTTGAAACGAGGTGAGCGGAAGAAGACTGTGGCATATATGCTCCTGTGGGCGCTGATACTGGGATTGGTGATGACATTTGCCTGTTACTTTTACCCGGAAAAATCTGAAGGGCTGATAATCCGCGGTGGCGGATACCGCGACGAGATGTTCGATTGGATAAAAACCGGCATCGGCAAAGAAGGAACACCATCACAGTTTATCCCAGAGCATCTGCTTCATCTTGGCATCTTCATTGCGCTTTCCCTTGCCACGCTCAGTGCGGCATCCATCCTGTTCGGGACAATACTTATGAATTACATGGCATTCTATGTCGCTCAGCTGATGCTGCGAACGGATCAGAAAGTCCTTGTCTTCATCATCGGTTGGCATTTCTGGTCTCTGTTCCGCATAGCGGGATTTGTGATCCTCGGTGTCGTCCTCGCCGAACCTGTACTTCACCGTGTTTTTAAATATAACTGGAGATTAAAAGACATCCGTCCTTATCTAATAACCGCAGCCCTGTTGATTCTCCTCGATATAACCTGCAAAGCGATTTTTACGCCCGCCGTCGGCGAATACGTGAAGAAGCTGATCAATCTCTGAAAACTCGAAACCTTTTAAAACCGATTATAATGATTGAATGCCGGACGAAATATTGATGTCTTCGCCGGAAATTGTTCCGGCATTATCCGAGCACAAGAAGCATATAATTGAAGATATATCATCAGGTTTGATTCTTCCATTCATAGGCCCTGAGAATTTTCCGGACCTGCTCCCTGCTTCCGGGTTGTCCGCGCCTTCGATGATTCCAGGAGAAACGGCGTTTACAGTAATTCCATAAGATGCATACTCGAGCGCAAAGGAGCGGGTGAGCATTATCACTGCGTTTTTACCGATGAAATACGGTGTGGTTTTTTTCTTGGGTTTTATTTCATCCGCGCCAGCCGCCGCTATGTTTATTATCCGCCCCCACCTCCCCTGCTCCATCATCGCGTTTCCCGCAAGCCTGCATCCGTGAAAGACAGGCATTATGTTTTGCAGAATTATTTTTTGAAAATCGCCAGGTTCAATATCTAATATATCTTTGTAAAGAATGGAGCCGTAGTTGTTTATCAAGATATCGAGATGCCCATATTTATTTCGGACATATCCGATCATATTTTCAAATTGGAGATAATCGTTGACATCGGCTTTATAGGTCTCGCCGAATATATGCAACTCTTGAGCGCGTTTATCGTTATTGCAGTAGTTGAGAATTACATTTACGCCTTTATGATAAAGCCTCTCTGCAATTGCGCTGCCAAGCAACCCCGTCGCCCCGGTTACGAGCGCGACCTTACCCTCAAGGAGTTCTTCCTGCCTTATAAGCATTTATTTAACGCTTGATCTTATTATTTTCAAGAAATTTCGGAAGGGGCTGCCATCCTTCGTCATAAAATTGTCCAAGCACCGCAGTGTACGAATCTCCGTGCTTGAAAAATTTCACCTTGAATTCTTTTTCACCATAGACGCGCACCTTCACGACATAGTCCCGGCCGCGCGTCCAGAAATTCATTATTTCAAGATTTTCACGGGAAATTCCTGTTGCGTTTTTAAGCTCGTCGAACGCAGAGTAGTAATCGAATCGGTCGAGGTTGAGCATAACGATAAGGGGAACGACGGTAAAAAATATGAATATCAGAACTTTGATCATACGATCGCTGAACCTGAGAGTCATTGTTTTTCCTGACTTTGTATTAATTCCCTGATTTTACGTAAATCCGCAATCAGTACTTCAAATTGCGCGGGAAAGAGCGCCTGAAAACCGTCCGAAAGAGCCCGATGAGGATTAGGATGAACCTCGATCATCACTCCGTCCGTACCGGCAGCGACAGCCGCTTTTGCGAGGGGAGCAACCTTGCTCCGCTCGGCCGCCGCGTGGCTTGGGTCCACGATCACCGGAAGAGCTGACCGCTCCATTACATCGAGAATTCCATTCAAATCCATAATCGTGCGGCCATTGCAGGATGGGGCATTCAGGACCCCTCGCTCGCATAAGATCACGTTTTCATTTCCCTCTTTTAAAATATATTCCGCGGAAAGGAGCCATTCTTCCACTGGTGCATCCATCGCCCGTTTCAACAGAACCGGTTTCGTCGTTTTCCCTAATTCTTTGAGAAGAGGGTAATTGCGCATATTCCTCATCCCCACCTGGAAGATATCCGCAACAGAAGAAACAATATCCAGATCCCTCGTGTCCATAATCTCGGTAACAACCGGCATTCCCGTTTCATTTGCAACCCTTTTCAAGTCATCCAGACCCGCTTTGCCCAGACCCTGGAAACTGTATGGGCTCGTGCGAGGCTTGAAAGCGCCTGCGCGCAGGATATTGATGCCGGCTCTCTTGAGAAGAAACGCAATATCTCGCAATTGATCATAGCTTTCGATGGAACAGGGACCTGCAATAACAGTAAGAGAAGAACCACCAATAACATGACCCTTCACTGAGATCGTCTTTTTTTTCTGACGCAGCTTGTCCCGCACCGCCAGCGGCGAAGGCGACGAAAGCCTTACCGCGCGGCTGACTGCGGAAAAGTCCTCGGCGATACGCGAGTCGAGAAGATGCGGGTTTTCGATAATATGAATAACCGGAAGACCGTTGAGGTCTGTTTCGTTATACCTGATCCCTGTATCTTCAAGGAACTTTTTCAATTCCTTCCGTTCTGCTTCTTTGGATTCGGATCTTAGTATAATTATCAACTCAAAAAGCACCTCCATTGAATGGTATCATTTATGACACTGTCCATCAAGGACGTAATTCCGAGAGAAAATGTCATGAAGCACGGCTCGATGCCAATTTGTCTAATTTCGGTAAACTATTTTTCTTTTTTCCAAGTTACAGTTATAATGCCAATTATAACATTAAGGATTATTAAGCGTACTAATGATATGTAAAAGATAAAATGGGGGTGTTTATATGTTCGGTTTGGATGCTTGGCTAATCTGGCTGATAATCGGTGTCATCTTTATAGTATCCGAGGTATTCACTGTCGGTTTCGTGATGATGCCCCTTGGACTGGCGGCTCTCGCTTCAAGTTTGATAGCTAAGCTGCTGCCTGATAGCGGCCTCGGAGCGCAACTTGCGGCATTCATCGTCGCAGGTATCATCCTCATTTTCTTCGGGCAGAAACTGGCAAATAAAATATCCAAGGATCCTGATATCAAGGTAGGCGCTGAACGTCTCATCGGCCTTAATGGCATCGTCCTGGAGAGAATAGACTCTGCAAAAAATACGGGCATGGTTCGTGTGACTCAAGAGGAATGGAGAGCGAAAAACGAAGACGAAACAACAATCGAAAAAGGCGAGAAGATTACGGTCGTGCAGGTGGATGGTACGCACCTGAATGTAAAAAAACAAAAGTCATGAGGAGGTTTCTATGCAACCAGATATTCTTGGTCTGATAATACTGGTTTTCTTTATCTTTATTTTCATCTCATCGGCGTTCAAGATCGTCCGCCCCTGGCAACGTGGTATCGTGGAACGCCTGGGAAAGTATAACCGTACCGTCGGTTCCGGTTTGCATATCATCGTCCCCTTCATCGAAAAGCTGGACCGTGTTGATATGCGCGAACAGGTCGTGGATATCCCACCGCAGGAAGTCATCACGAAGGACAACGTTGTCGTAACGGTTGATGCGGTTGTATACTACGAGGCGACAGATCCCGTTAAGCTGAGATATAACGTTGCAAATTTCCATCTTGCCGCAACGAAGCTGGCTCAAACCAACCTTCGTAACGTTGTCGGCGACCTCGCATTGGACGAATCGTTGACTTCGCGCGAGACGATAAACTCCAAGCTGAGAGCAATCCTCGATGTTGCGACCGATAAGTGGGGCGTCAGGGTAGTCCGAGTTGAACTTCAGAGGATAGAACCACCGCAGGACGTACAGATCTCGATGCACAAGCAAATGAAAGCCGAGCGGGAACGTCGCGCCACTATCCTCGAAGCCGAAGGTCAAAAGACCTCCGCGATCCTTAGAGCGGAAGGCGAAAAAGCAGCCGCGATCCAGGTCGCGGAAGGCAGGGGCCAGGCGATCGAAAGAGTGGCGGTGGCTGAAGGATATAAGATTCGCACTCTTGCAGAAGGCGAAGCCCTGGGGATAGAGAAGGTATTTGCCGCAATTCACAAAGGAAAGCCGACGGATGATCTTATCGCTATCCGCTATATGGAGGCTTTGAAGGCAATCGCCGACGGTAAAGCGAATAAGGTTTTCCTGCCATTTGAAGCATCGGGTCTTCTCGGGAGCCTCGGTGGAATTGTGGAACTTTTCAAAGAGAGGCTGACTTCTCACGAAGATACCATTATGGAAGAGAAACCAAAAAGAATGGACACATCGGTTCAATCCAAGCCTTCCATCGAACCGCCGAAAAAATAACACGTAATATTAAATATGATTGTAATTCGATGTCAGAATTGCCGGACGAGGGTGCAAGTGCCCTCGCCCGGCATATATCGTTGTCATAACTGCAGAGAGATAATAGAGATCAAATCCGAGATCCCATCCGGTATAAGCGCTGAAGGATTGCCCGAAGTGAAGACTGTTAAGATCGCAGATCAACTTCGCGGCGCAGCTGCAAACCCCACAACAAAACCTGAATCCGATTCACCCTCCGCATTCTGCCGCAGACATCCGGGTAAAAAGGCGTTGAGGACATGCCGTAATTGCGGGGATCTTATTTGCGAAGACTGTTCGATCCGGCTGGAAAACAGTTACTTCTGCGCCGAATGTATCCGCAAGATTCAAGAAAACGCATCAGTGAGAGCCCCAGGGGAAGATAAAAATCCACCGCCGGGAGAGTCTTCAATCCCGCTTGAAAATGCTGAAAAGGACGGTTATTTCCATTCGTTTTTAAACACTGTTAAAAAGATATTTCTCGATTATGCTAGGTTTTACGACAACACAGGGAAAAACACACATATCAAACGCGCAGCTATTTATGGAATAATAATCACTTTTATATATGACCTTGCAAGGTTTCTTGCAGTAAATTACTTCGGACTTGCCACGGAGAAACCGTCCGGAGACTTACCGCCCATACTTAAGGATATCTATAATTCTTATATTACACCGACCCTCCGTTCCGTCATTCTATCGCCGTTAGCCACAGTTTTTGGATTGATTCTTCTTTCGGCAATATATCACCTGGCGATTCTGATAGTGAAGAGGGGTGGGAAATATTCGACGACTTTCAAGATAACATGTTATTCCATCTCCGCGCAGATCATCAGCATCGTCCTAATACCTGTGCCGCTGTTGGGAACACTCATCTCTTTTATCTTTGGAATAATATTTGTCACGCAGGGGTGTTTCAAGCTTCATAATCTGACTGAGGGAAAATCAATTTTCGTGTCGCTTTTCCCGACAATCCTGGCCATCAGTTTGTTATTTATCATCATAATGTCAATAAAAATGTAATCATATCAAACAACGAACACTCGATACAAACATTAAGAGGGTAGAGGCTCTAATATGAAATTCGTATTTAAAAAACAAGAGAATAAAGACGACCGGAAAAAAATGCTTTCCGTGCCTTTTGAGGATACGACAGGAATCGGTGTGGTTCGTTCATTCTTGCCAAACATCAAGGGCTTTCTTTTCGATACAAAACGCGCCATTAACGGTACAAAAGCTGATGGAAAAATAATGACAGCTCTGCTGTTCGCTCTTTCGATAAACTTAATCCTGATCATTGCAGCTCACATTTTTTCCACATATGTTTTTAAAGATTCGAAGTTCTTTCTCGCCGAATTCAATAACCTTCTCGGCAAGATATCTCCGGTTTTTCCCCTATATAAAGGTTGGTTTCTGATCGCGGCTCCCTTCATTGCGGCGTTGTTATTCATTCTCAAGGTTCTGTTGTATCATCTCGCACTCATTCCACAAAAACCGAAAAAGGGTTTCAAAACCACGCTGAAAATCGCCGCGTACGCTGAATCTTCCAAGATATATCTGGTTTTCCTTTATCTCTATCTGATGATCGCGCGTATCCCTACCGCCGCCGACAACTACTTTAAAAACCTTGCGACATGGGCTTTCATCATCCTTTGGCTACTATCTATCATCGGTTCAATAAAAATAGTTATAAATGGCTGCATCAAATTCCATAAGATCACCGAACCGGAGGCAACATTTGTGGCATTCTTTCCATATCTGATAACCATTATTCTTCCCTTGTTAGTCTTCGAGATTCTACTGAGATAAAAATAATTAAAGAATTGAAAAAGGTTTGTTGACGCTGGAGGGCTGGCGTCGAACAAACCTTTTTTCTATTTAGGGTGGTTGGTGGTTTCTTATTTAATCGGCTTGTTTCCTTATAAATGTCGGTACATCCAATTCGTCTTCATTGACGTTCTCATTATATAATGATCCAAAACTTCTTATTTCCGAATTTACTACCTGCCTTCTTCTTTCCGGATCAAATTCCTGGAAATCAACCCAGGTTACTCTTTCATCACCATAATTAGCTTTCGGAGAGAAACCGGTGGCGATTACGGTGACTTTCATCTTGCCTTTCATATTTTTATCGAAAACCTGTCCGAAGATAATATCGCACTCCGTATCCGCCTGGTTTTCCACGAGTTCCATCGCCTCTCCCACTTCTCGCATCGAGATATCCTCGCCCATCGTGATATTAACGAGTATACCCTTAGCTCCGCGGATGGAAGTTTCCTCGAGAAGGGGATTCGATATCGCCTGCTGTACTGCCTCAATCGCCCTGTTCTCGCCTGTGCCGATTCCGGTTCCCATTATCGCCATTCCACGCCCTTCCATAACCCTACGCACGTCGGAAAAATCCAGATTGATGAAGCCAGGTGTTGTTATGAGATCTGATATGCCACGGACCGCATGTAGCAGAACTTCGTCCGCAATCCTGAAGGCTTCCACCATCGGAGTGCTCTCCTCCGTTATGCTCAGAAGTTTTTCATTCGGAATTGATATTACGGTATCGACGCATTCTTTCAGATTTCTGATTCCTTCCGATGATACGCGCATTCTTTTCTTACCCTCGAATTTGAACGGAGTGGTAACTACGGCGACAGTCAATGCGCCGAGAGAATTCGCCAGCTGGCAAAATACCGGTGCTCCTCCTGTGCCAGTTCCGCCGCCCATTCCTGCAGTAACAAAAACCATATCCGCTCCGTCGAGTATATCCATTATCCGATCCACATCTTCAAGGGCAGACCTCATTCCCACTTCGGGATCATAACCCGTGCCCAGTCCTTTTGTCAGCTTTGAGCCGAGCTGAATCTTGATCGGTGCCTGGTTCTGCTTCAACACCTGAAGGTCTGTGTTTGCGGCGATGAACTCCACGCCTTTCAAACCTGCGCTTATCATCCGGTTGATCGCGTTTCCCCCGCCGCCTCCCACACCGACGACCTTGATCTTTGCTCCGCTGGTAAAATCATCATCCAGCGTCAGACTCCTTTTTTCTTCTATAAAGCTAATCATACACCCTCCTTTTATCTCTTTTAGAATAAACTGCTGAATACTTCTTTTAAATTTTCCCTAATCCTTTGAATCGGCTTTCTTCGCAAGAACGGATTCATTTTCCTTTTCTCGTAGTTCATATAGCCGTATTGCAGAATTCCGACTGATGCTGCATATGCCGGGTTATCGGTAACTTCCGAAAGGCCCACCATGTTCGCCGGTGTGCCTATTCTGACCGGCAAGTTAATGACTTTCTCGGCAAGATTCGGAAAACCTCTTAACAATGATCCGCCACCAGTTAAGATCATTCCGGCATTGATATTTTTAAAATGTCCCATACGCTCAAGATCGGATTTGATTATTGTGACCAATTCTTCGGCTCTCGGCATTAGTATTTCGTTTAGTAAGTGGACAGGTACTTTTCTTAATGAATCGACACTGCCGATACCATCGATCTTTATTAATGTCTCATCTTCTCGTTCAGTTGAATCGAGGTTTCCGTATTTTTTCTTTATCTTCTCCGCAGTATGAACCGTCGTTCTGAGTCCAACTGCGATATCATTCGTAAAATGATCTCCTCCCAAAGGAAGAACGGTGGTATATTCGAGATGTCCGCCAACGTAAACTGATAAGTCTGTCGTCCCAGCGCCGATATCGGCAATTGCCACACCAAGATTTTTTTCATCATCGTAAACAGTCGCCTGGGCGGAAGCGAGCTGGTTTGATACGACATCTTTCACCTCGATCCCGGCTTTATTGATGCAGCTTATTACATTCTTGATAGACGAAATCGATCCTGTGATAATATGGACTCTAACTTCAAGGCGCGAACCGTTCAGTCCTAGAGGATCCGTCACCCCCTCATGTCCGTCCACGATGAATTCCATCGGTAAAAGATGAATTATTTCCCTGTCCTCAGGAATCAGAACGGTCTGAGCGGCTTCGATGACATCATATATATCCGTTTCCGATATCTCTCCGTGCTTTCCTTTGACCGTGGTCGCGCCTGTGCTGTTAAAGCTTTTTATATGTGTTCCCGCGATACCGACAAAGGCTTCTCCGATGGTTATTTCGGACATCATTTCAGCCTCTTCGACTGCTCTCTTGATAGATGACAAAACCTCTTCGAGATTAATGATCATCCCCTTCCGCAGTCCTTTTCCCTGCGAACAACCGAACCCGATGACCTCGATCTTGTCAAGATCATTAATTTCACACACAATACAGGTAGTTTTGCTGGTCCCTAGATCAATAGCAGCCAGATATTCTCTTTTCCTTTTTAGTCCCATTTTTTATAAATTCCTAAAATCAGGTTTTATTACAACCTGGTTGTTAAATCTCAGATCAACTACCGTCCCACTTTGGTATCCGCTCTTGATTTCCTTGCATAATCCAAAATATTTCCTCAGGCCCGTTCCGTCGTCATCAGAATTTATGATAAGAACATTGTTATCATTAATTAGAATCAGCCCTATTTCCGATTTTTCACCGACAACTACTTCCGAAATAACAGCAAAGAATTGTGGGTTATTTGTCTTTATTCTCTCAAGAAGCTGGCCGATAATGCTTATCTTATATCTCGCTTCACTGTTTTTCGTTTCCTCGGAAAGATTGATGACCGGCAGATAAACCATTGAAGAGGAAAAATTGTATAAATCTATTATATCGCCTTCTTTTGCGACAAGAAAATATCGGCCTGCAATATTCGCAATAGCAATGGGAGTGTATTCTTCAATATATATTTTTATTTTTTCCGGAAGCGAGCGGACAGTTGTGCATTGCTTTACCCAGATGTTTCTTTCCACAATTCCGCTGATCTCCGCGATATCTATATCGAAAAGATTCCTGCCTCTCAGACCTTTCAACTGCTCTGCGATTGTCCTCGAATTTGAAAATTCACACCCGACAATCTCGATTTTCTCTATTTTAAAATTATCGTTCTTTTTTATCTGGAGCCATAGCAGATACATCGAAATGATTATTATGGAGACAAACAGTATTCTAACCACTATTCGTTTGGAAAATTTTCTGACCTTCATGTTCAGTTTAGGCTCCTTTACGAGCTTCAGTTCATCCGCTCTGAAATACTTGTTTTCCTGATTGAATCCCATTTCGAAACCTTAGTCCTTTTTCAAGCGTTTCACGAATTCCTCACTCACCTTCCAGACATCTCCTGCGCCGAGAGTCAATACCACATCCCCTTTTTTCACTATTTGCAGCAACTTCGAAGGGATCGCGGAAAGTTCCGGTTCGAAATAAACTTCCTTATGACCATATTTTTTAATCCCTTCAGCGATATCCTCTGCGTTTACACCGGGGATCGGCTTTTCGCTCGCTGCATAGATATTTGTGACGATTACCACATCACTCTGGTAGAAAGCTCTTTCAAACCTGTCCATCAGTGCCTGCGTTCTGGAATATCTGTGCGGCTGAAAAACCACAATCAACCTCCGCTGCCATCCTTCCTTGATTCCTTTCAGCGTGGCAATGATTTCCGTCGGGTGGTGTCCGTAATCATCAAGAACCATGATGCCTTTGATATCGCCCTTCAGCTCCACCCGCCTTTCCGCATTTTCAAATTCCACAAGCGCTTTACGTGATGTCTCGAAATCAATCCCGACTTCGTTAGCCACAGTCAGGGCTGCAAGAGAGTTATAAACCGAATGAAGGCCTGGTATATTCTGTTCAATCCTGCCTTTTTGCTCACCAAACATGACAACATCAAATGATGTTTTAAATTTATCCATTTGGATATTCAGAGCGATAACATCGGCTTGGCTGCTCAAGCCATAGGTGATAATCCGGCGTTTGACCTGTGGAATTATTTCTTGCGTGTGTTGATCATCTATGCAGAGGATCGCTGCGCCGTAAAACGGAACTTTATTTACAAACTCGGCGAAGGCTTTCTTAATGTCTTCGATATCGGAATAAGTATCCAAATGTTCTTCATCTATATTGGTAACAACCGCAATCGTTGGAAGCAGTTTCAAGAACGATTTATCGCTTTCATCGGCTTCCGCTACAAGATAATCACCCTGTCCCAACCTGGCGTTCGATCCGAATATTTTCAGCCGGCCGCCGATGACAGCCGTCGGATCCAGACCGGCTTTATGGAATATATTCGCTGCGAGTGATGTGGTCGATGTCTTACCGTGCGCGCCGGAGATCGCGATCGAATATTTCATTCTCATCAATTCCGCGAGCATCTCCGCGCGTGGGATGACCGGAATTTGCAGCCGAGCGGCCTCCTGCAGCTCTGGATTATCGGGATTGATGGCGGAAGAATATACAACGACATCCGCTTCGTGAACATTTTCTGCTTTATGCCCTTCGATCATCGTTGCTCCAAGAGACACGAGCCTGTCCATGATGGAATTCCTTTTTATATCCGATCCAGAAATCTTGTAGTCCATATTGATCAGAACTTCGGCAATACCGCTCATACCGATCCCGCCTGCGCCTACGAAATGAATCCTTTCCGTTCTGCCCATCCGTCTAAGCATTGCTTGCATCCCTTTTTTTTGTTTTCAGAAGTTCCATAGCTCTATCAATAACCAATCTTGAAGAATTGATCTTCGCTATTTTTTTCATCCTACGGCGCAAAGTCTCAAGGCTCTCGCCGATGATTAGCTCTCTGAAAAGATCTACGATTCTTTCAGTCGTAAAATCTTCCTCTTTCACCATCAATGCTGCGCCTCTTTCTACCAGCTCTTCCGCGTTATGCAGTTGATGGTCGTAAATCGATTTAGGAAGAGGAACAAACACTGCGGGCACTCCCATATAAGTTATCTCGGCCGTCGCAATTGCGCCGGCGCGGCTTATCACGAATTCCGCAGCACGAAAATAATTCTGAATATCGAAAATGAAATCATAAACTTCCGTGTTTAATCCTGCCTCTTTATAAGCTTTTACTGTATTCTCGTAATCCTTTTCCCCGGTCTGATGCACAATTTTTACTTTATCTTTCAAATCCCTTAGAGAGCTGGCAGCATAAATCATCGCCTCATTGATTCCATGCGCTCCCTGGCTTCCACCTATGATCAACACTGTTTTCAAACCGTTTTTTATTTCCGTATATGATCTCTTATCTTCGGCATCTTTATAGAACCTTGCGCGAAGGGGTACTCCGGTCATCTCGCATCTGCATTTGAGGTAGGGTCTCGCTTTTTCATATGCTATGGCCGCAAACGACGCGTTTTTCGAGAGCATACGGTTTGTTATCCCAGGAATAGAATTCTGCTCCACAATCACAACCGGAATTTTCAACTTTGCTGCAGTCCAACAAACCGGACCTGAGGCATATCCACCGACTCCGATAACAAAGCTGGGCTTAAACCTTAGAAGTATTATTAAAGACTGGAGAACGGAAACCGGCAAAACTATTATATTTCGAACCGTCTCGACTAATCCTTTTCCTTTAAGGCCGCGAACATTGATATACTTGATCGAATATCCTTCCTGCGGAACAATCTTACTTTCCAAACCCTTGCGCGTTCCCACGAACAGCGTCTGGCAGTTACAGTTTCTCGATCTCAGTTCTTCCGCGAGGGCGATACCTGTATAAATATGACCGCCGGTTCCGCCGCCCGCAATCAACACTTTCAGATTTTGAGATATTTGATCCATAATTACGTCGTATACCTTGATATGTTTAAAAGCATTCCAACCGCAATAAGATTTATCAGCATTGATGTTCCGCCATAGCTCACAAGCGGAAGCGGTATCCCTTTCGTCGGAAGAAGGGTAATCGCGACGCTCATATTTATAAATGCCTGGCCTACTATCATCACAGTAAGTCCCAGAGCAAGATATTTCCCCAAATCATTCGGAGCACGCAGGGCAATTCTCAGGCCCCGCCATAAAACTATTAGAAACAGAGCGACAAGAACCATGCTGCCTACGAATCCGAGCTCCTCGCCGGTCACCGAATAAATGAAATCCGTGAAAGGAGTAGGCAGATAAAAATATTTCTGAGTCCCTTTCGCCAGTCCCGTCCCGAACAATCCTCCGCTTCCGAAGGCTATCATTGATTGAATCGGCTGGAATCCATAACCAAGCGGATCCGCCCACGGATCAAGAAACGCTAGCATCCTGGCGATTCTGTAATTCGATCCAATGACAATATAATAAAACGCCCCGGATGCGATCACTGCACCGATGACGTAATACCATATCGACATTCCTGCGGCGAAAAGCATTATTATGATGATGAACAGGGATGTCAGGCCGGTCCCGATATCCGGCTCTATCATTATCAATACCAGGGTCGGGATTGCCACGAACATAATAGGTATGGCATTCACGCCGCTTTTCCTGATGTCCTCAGATTTTTTTGCAAGAAAGCGCGCAATGAATAAAATTAACGCAAGTTTTGCAAGTTCGGATGGTTGGAAAGAAAACATTCCATATCTGATCCATCTATATGTATTGTTAAGCGGACGCATAAAGAGGACAAGAACGAGCAGCGAAAGCGACAATAACAATATGCCAGCCACAAAGCCCGTCGTCGTCACTTTTCTGAAGTCAAAGCTGGAGATGAAGAGCATCAGCCAGAATCCGACTACTAAAATAACAAGGTGTTTGATGAAAATGGCGGAAGAGCTTCCATGCGTATTCATGGAAAGAACGGCAGAGCTGCTGTAAACCATCACCGATCCGTAAGCCAGGATTAGCAGCACAGCTGAAAACAATATTCTGTCCAGCGCCAGCTTCTTAGCCATTTTCCTTCTTGACCCCGTTGTAAGAGTTTATTATTTCCTTGAACCTTCTGCCGCGCTCCTCGAAATTCTTAAATTGGTCGAACGACGCGCATGCGGGAGCGAGGAGGACTATGTTGCCATGCTCCGCAATTTGAATTGCGGTCTTGACCGCGTCATCGAATTTGGCTTCTATGATATGAGGAACTTTTTCCCCAAGCTGTTTTGCAATCTTTGCGGATGCCTCTCCGGTGATGATTAGATATTCAACTTTTTGCACAAGCTGATCTTTCAAAACATTATAATCGCTCCCTTTGTCTTTTCCTCCGAGGATCAGGATCAGTTTCCCATTGAAGCTTTCAAGCGCCTTAATCGTTGCGTCAACATTTGTCGCTTTTGAATCATTATAAAAGGCGACTCCGTTAACCTCTCTGACGAATTCAAGTCTGTGCTCTACCGGCCTGAATTCAGAAGCGGCCTTAATAATTGTTTCTTTTTTCAATCCGACTGAAAGCCCGAGCAGAGAGGCTGCCATAAAGTTTTCGATATTATGCCTACCCTTGAGGGTCAAAAGATTGCTCTGGCAGAAAAGTCTTTCCTTTCCGCCTTCAGCATAAATGATTTCACACCCTCGCAAAAACAGGCCGTTATCAACCTTGGTCTTCATCGAGAAAAAGATAACTTTGGATCGTAGCTTACCGGCAAGAGCATTAAGGAGCGGATCATCATAATTCAGGACTGCTGTATCCCCGGGGCTCTGATTAAGGAATATCCTGAACTTGGCGGCAGCATACTCCTCTATTCCAGAGTATCTGTCCAGATGATCGGGAGTAATGTTAAGAATCGTCCCAGCCTTTGGATTAAAGCTACCGATAGTCTCCAATTGAAAACTGCTGAGCTCGATTACAAAGTATTCAGTGGCGGGATTTTTCAGCAACTCACCGATGAACGAGTTTCCGATATTACCGCAGGTAACAGAGTTTAAAGCGCCCTCTTTTAAAATCGATCCTGTTAACGCTGTCGTTGTCGTCTTGCCGTTCGAGCCTGTGATGCCGACAATGCATGCGTCCGTGTGTCTGAAGGCGAGCTCGATTTCGCTGATAACCTCCACGCCGGAATTGACCGCTTTTTTAATGACAGGGTTTTCGACAGGAATTCCCGGACTGAGAACAATGCAATCGGAATTCAGAAAAAGACTCTCAGTATGTCCGCCCAAATCCAGGCGAACCCCAAGCGATTTCAAACTATCCGCCATTTCAGGAATATCGGATTCTTTTTTAATATCTGATACGGTCACTTCGGCGCCATATTTGACAAGAAATTCGGCCGCTGCTGCGCCGCTTCTTGCCGCGCCTGCTACCAAATATCTCCTGTTTTTAATCTCTTCAGTCCTGATAATCATTAATGTATTTCCCGGCCTTCTTCTTTTTACCTAAGTTTCAATGTTGCAAGACTTAAAAGGGCGAAGAGAATCGCAATTATCCAAAATCTTACGACAATCTTTGATTCGCTCCATCCCAATAGCTCGAAGTGATGATGCAGCGGAGCCATTTTGAAAACGCGCTTTCCTGTCAATTTGAATGAAAAAACTTGTATAATTACCGATAGAGCTTCGATCACAAACAAACCGCCGACGATTACCAGCAATAACTCTTGTTTGCACAAAACCGCCACAGTGCCGATCGTTCCGCCGAGCGCAAGCGATCCGATATCACCCATAAACACCTGCGCCGGATGACAGTTGAACCAAAGAAATCCTATACAAGCGCCCAGAACAGCTCCGACGCAGACGGCAAGCTCTCCGGCTCCCCGTACATAAGCTATATTCAAATACTCCGAAACAATTTTATGTCCCGCAACGTATGCAAAGACTGTGTACGCGGAGGCGGCTATCATCACTGAACCGACGGCAAGGCCATCCAAACCGTCGGTCAGGTTCACAGCGTTCGATGAGCCCGCGATCACTACTAATACGAATACCAGAAAGAACCATCCGAGCTCCAGAACAAGATTTTTGAAGAAAGGAAAATGCAGCTTCGTGTCGAATTCCCCGGACGCCGAGATGATTATCAAAAATATCCCTATTGCCAATGCAATGAACATCTGGCATAAAATTTTAGCCGAAGGCGAAAGACCTTTAGAGCGCTTTTTGACAATTTTTATATAATCGTCAGCACCGCCGATGAGCGCGTAGCCGACCATGGAAAAAGTGACAACCCATAGCAGCTTGTTGCTCCAATCCCCCCAGAAGAGCACCGAAATTAATACTGATACAATTATCAGCAGTCCTCCCATAGTCGGTGTGCCTGCTTTTTTCTGATGAGATTCCGGACCTTCCTTGCGGATATTCTGACCTATTTGAAGGTTCTTCAGCATTTTAATAATCCGAGGCCCCAGGAACAGGCATATAAGCAGGGAAGTTATTACAGCAAGCGCTGCCCGAAACGAGATGTACTTGAATACGTTAAATACTCCCCAGTGATCCGAAAGCTTATATAACAGAGTAGCTATCATAGTGCCTCATTCAAAAGATTTTTTAAGTTTTTCGACAATTACTTCGGTATGAATCCCATGGCTGCCCTTAACCAGCACCAGATCGTTTTTCTCGATGAGTTTGGCAATTTTATTTGCTGCTTCCGACGAGTTCTCGAAATGCAGGATTGCGGTTTGCTTCATCCCCTCTTCGAGGGCGCCTTCGATCATATTCCTCGAAAGCTTGCCGATAGTAATAAGAAGATCGATATCGGACTTGGCGACAATTTTTCCGATCCTGAAATGCTCTTCAAGCTCCCGTCTGCCGAGTTCCAGCATATCCCCGGCAATGACCACCTTTCTCCCGTCGGCGCGGTATCGCTCCAGAAAACCGAGAAGCATTTCCATCGCCACAGGATTCGAATTATACGAATCATCTAACACGGTAATATTCTCCCTTAGTTTAATTACATTCCCCCTGCCGGCTGCGTAAGCCATACTTTTTATCCTCCTATCAAATTCCTGCGGATCGACACCCATCGCGAACGCAATAGATGCCGCCGCAAGAAAATTATAGACATTCCCCATACCGAAACGGGGAATGGAAACTTGATATTCGCTTCCCTCAACGACCAGATTGATGTCAGTTCCCTCAAATCCATTAAATTCGATATTTTTCGCCCAAACGGTTCCTTTCGATTCGATTCCATATGTGATTTTGCGCCCTGCATATTGATCCCCGATCCGAGCGCTCCACATATTATCGAGGTTGTAAACTACCGTCGCATCTTGTCTCATATTCCGAAAGAGCTCAGCTTTCGCATTCGCCAGGTCTTCTATTGAATCAAAGTTCACTGTATGCACGGGATAAACATTCAACAGCGCTCCGACGTCCGGATTGGCTATTTCGACAAGTTTTTTCAATTCACCGGCGAAGCTCATACCCATCTCCGCCACAAATATCTCTTCATCGCCTTTTAATCTGCCCAAACATAGCGGCAACCCATAAAGGTTGTTCAGGTTTCCCTCCGTCTTCGCCGCATTGAAAGAGTCTTTGAGAAGGGTAAAAGTCATTTCCTTAGTAGTTGTCTTTCCGGCGCTTCCCGTAATGCCGATTATCTTAAGACCGGCAATATTCTTCCTTATTGTTTTGGCAAGAACCTGCAAAGCTTCAATGCTGTCATTGACCAGAAGGTAATTTTCAATTCCTGAGAGTTTTACACCCTGATTCCGACCAATAACCGCCACAGAAGCTCCTTTTCTATACGCCTCCTCAATAAAATTGCCGCCATCAAAATTTTCACCTTTAATTCCGAAAAAGATTTCACCGCCTGATATGGTTCTGGAATCTATTGATACACCGTTGATAATTCGAGCTGCAAAATCATCACCGCCGTGCAGCTCGGCTTTCAGTATCTTGGATATTTCTTTTACGGTGAAATTCATCGTTTACAACCTGCTCTCGATTTTAGCTTTTGCGAACTCCAATGATATCTTTCTGTCATCGAAGGGAAGTTCCTTCCCGCCGATTATCTGATAATCCTCATGTCCCTTGCCGGCGATCACTACAGCATCTCCTTTATTAGCCATCATTATGGCTGCTTTAATTGCTTCCCGCCTGTCTTCGATCACCTTGTATTTGACTGTCTTCTTTACTTCAATAATGCCGATAAGTATGTCGCTGATGATCTGGGCAGGTGGTTCATTTCTCGGATTGTCACTTGTCACGATTGCAATATCGCTCAGTAACGCGGCATGTTGTCCCATCATCGGTCTTTTAGATTTGTCCCTGTCCCCGCCGCATCCGAAAACAGTGATGACCCTTCCATTCGTAATCTGCCGCACAGTTATCAGCAGGTTCATCAAGGCATCAGGTGAATGCGCATAATCAACAATAATTTTAAAATCCTGACCGGCATCCACTCTCTCCATCCGTCCTTCGACTATTTCGAGTTGAGCAATACCCTGCAATATCGTTGGAATTTTCAGTCCCATCCCCCATGCCACAGCAAAAGATGTTGTGACATTATAAACATTCGGCAGGCCGAATAGGTTTGTATCCACTCTCACATCTTCGTTGCCCACGGTAAGCATTATCCGGCTTCCCTTGTCGTTCATTTTATAGTCAATGATTCTCACATCTGACGCATCATTTTTGCCGACTGTGATCACCTTCTCACCAGAAACCTGAACCTCCCGAGCCATGCGGGCACCATAGGTGTCATCAACATTTATTACCGCGAATCCTTCTTTTTTGATAAGGCTGAAAAGCTTTTTCTTTGCCTGGTAATAGTTTTCCATTGTCATATGATAATCCAGATGATCGGTTGTCAAGTTTGTATAGATCGCCGAATCGAACTGCAGGTCCGCAACCCGCTTGAGTTCGAGGGAATGCGACGAAACCTCCATAATGCAGCATTTGACTTCCTTTTTTTGCATAGAGCGTATCATAGTGTTGATCTCCGGCGCTTCAGGTGTCGTGCGGGATGCGCGAATCTTCTCATCTCCTACCAGATAGCCTATCGTCCCAAGAACACCAGCATTGTGACCCGCATTATCGAAGATAGATTTTAGGAGATATGTTATAGTCGTTTTTCCGTTGGTCCCCGTAATTCCAATCATCATGGAATCCTTCCATGGATAATCATAAAAAACGCCGGATATCCTGCTTAGTGCGAGGCGTATATCCCTGACCTTTATCCAATATTCTGACTGTTTTTTATCCGGCTCCTTCTCGGAAACAATGGCAACCGCGCCCTGACTTCTCGCGTCTTTCACATACGCGTTGCCGTCTGTGGCAAATCCTTTGATTGCGCAAAAGAGATCGCCCTGAACAACCTTCCGGGAATCGTATTTGATGCCGTTTACTGTAGGATTAGACTTCATATAAATCGTGTAAAAGTCGGAAGGTTTCAGAAGATCGGTTAATTTTTTACCGCCGTTTACCAAAATATTCGAAATACTCATGAACCTCCCCCTTTTCGGAAGAGTACCATACAGGAAGAATGCAACTTGACGAGAGAACCGGCTTTGGGGTATTGATCGTAAGCCACGCCAGTGCCCTTTAGGTTGGGCATAAGATTCATCACGACAAGCGCTTCTAAAACCTGCCGATAACCCTTGCCGGTAAAATCCGGAATGACCATATCCGTATACCGGATGTTCCTTTCCGATGAGATTCTTTCCCCGCTGTAGTTCGTGAACTCAATTTTACGTTTCCCATTATCAAACGATCTGAAATCCGCAAGAAAATAATCCATATTTTTTGGGCCTTCTGCCCATGGATATTCATAAAAGAAATGAGTTTCTTCTCTTGAGGGAATTTTCATATATCTTAATACTTTAAGCGCAACATTTCGAAATGTCGGGGCTGCAACGTCTCCGCCGTCACTCAGAAATTTTGGTTCATCGAAAACTATATACATCACGAACTGCGGATCTTCAGCCGGGGCAAAACCGATGAATGATGAGACATATTTTCCCTCCTCATAGGCCCGGCCGTTCTCCAGAACTTTCTGAGCAGTTCCCGTCTTTCCGGCTACCATATACTCATCCAGCCGGGCTTTCTTTCCTGTTCCCCTGATCACCACCTTTTCCATTATTTCTGCTAATATCTTGGCAGTGTGCTTACTCATAATTTTTCTTTCAGGCTCGTCGCTACTTGTCTCCACTTCACCTGGATGACCTACGCCCGCAAGTATCCTGGGTTTAACCATTGAACCGCCATTGACGATGGCTGAAACAAATGAGGTCATTTGTAATCCGTTGATGCTTAACTCCTGGCCGAATGAAATCGAACCGATTGAGACACCGCTCCACTCTTTGACATCGCGTAATATTCCGGGATTTTCACCCGGCAGGTCAATGTCGGTTTTTTCCCCAAAACCGTAAAAATGGAGTTTGCGATAAAAGGGTTCCTTGCCGATCTTTAACCCTACCTTGATGATTCCAATATTGCTTGAATATACAAGGATATCCTCAAATGATAATATCCCGAAAGGCTTGTGGTCCTTGATTTGCTGCGATGCAAGGATAATTGATCCTTCGCCACAGTAAATTTTTTCATCGAGGGCAACCAGATTGTTCTCAATCGCGGCGGCAGCAGTGGCAAGTTTGAATGTCGAGCCGGGCTCGAAAGCTATATGAATCGCCCTGTTGCGATGAACATCCGGGGAAAAACGGAAATATTTGTTCAGGTCAAATCCCGGATATGATGCCATCGCCAATATATCGCCAGAACGTGGATCCATGATTATGCCGAATGCCTGTTTCACATCGAACTTTCTGGCGGTGGCGTCTATTTCATATTCCAGATAATGCTGGATAGTACTGTCTATTGTGAGATATATATTCCTGCCTGCCGTAGGAACCGCTTTTATCAGCTGACCGGTGCTCAGCCAGTTCCTTTTTGCATCCTTGATCGTGATGATCGCACCGGGTTTACCTTTTAAAATTTTATCGAACTGGTATTCACACCCGGCAAGACCGTCATTATCCACCCCGGCGAAGCCTATCAATGATGCGGCAAGAGTCCCATGTGGATAATATCTCTTGTTCTCCTTGTAGGTATAAATTCCATCCAACCCCGTATCAAGCACCGCCCGCGCTTCTGACGGCTCGACCTTCCTTTTTATCCAGACGAATGCTTTATTCGATGTTAATTTCGACAGAACGAAACGGTAACCGAGATTCAACTTACGTGAGAGTTCCGACGCGGTTTTTTCGATGTTCTTTATCTTAAACGGCGTCGCATAAATTGAATCCACATCAATGCTCATTGCCAGCGCTTTTCCTCTCCGGTCATATATGATGCCCCGTCTCGGTATAAGCTTTATCAAACCCTTCTGCTGTTCTGCCTTTTTTCCCAGTAAAAACTCTCGTTTATGAACCTGAAGGTCCAGCTGCCTGACGACGATGGCGGCGCACCAGGAAAGGAAAAACAATACGATTATCACAATCCTTGTGGTCACCAACCCTGATTTTTTGCCTTCCATCTATTCGTTTCCTGTCTGGAAAAAGTGCTCATTGCACTTCGGGGCATACGCTAATTTATCGGCTTCGGCGGACTCGACTCTGATCTTCACCCGTCTCGTGATAAAAATTTCATTTTTTTGAGGAACAACCATTCCCAGCCTTGTCGAGGCAATCTGTAAAATCCGATTCAGGTCGCCCAGACACTCGTGCTGGAGCCGCAAAACGTTGTTCTTCTCCTGTTCCGCTGAATATTCTTTTTTCAGACTATCAATCTTATATGCCAGCTCCACATTGCCAAGCCTCTGCCAGAGATAGAAGAGCAACAAAGCGGCAGCGGCAAAGACGATGACGAAAATTAAAAAGAGATCCCTCTTCTTGTTGTCACGCACCCTGACAATTTCATTGTTTATCAGGCTCTTCTTCTCGTTTCCTTTTTTATATCTCATCTTGCCTGGTCCAACTTCCTACAGGCACGAAGCTTTGCGCTTCTGCTGCGAGGATTTTCCTTAGCTTCTTTTTCCGTGGGGATCACAGGTTTTTTTGTGAGGATGTTCACTTCAGGCTTCTTCCCGCATATGCAAACGGGAAGATAGGGCGGACAAATGCAATCAGAGGCGAGATACCTGAACGCCTCTTTTACTATTCTGTCCTCGAGCGAATGAAAACTGATAACCACCATTTTCCCCCCGGGTTTCAGCAATCTGACGGCTTCCATTATGAATTCCCTCAATCCTTCAAGCTCACGGTTGACCACTATCCTTAACGCTTGAAAAACCCTGGTAGCCGCATCAATATTGCTCTTTTGCCTTCCAGCCACACCCCTCACGATCCCTGCCAGATGAACCGTTGTTTCGATCGGGTTCCTTGCCCTCTCATTTACAATCGCCCGCGCAACGCTTCTTGCTTTTTTTTCCTCGCCATATTCCCGGAATATTCGTTCCAATTCGGAAACGGTGAGAGAATTGACCAGATCGGCAGCCGTTTTGCCTGTCCCTCGGTTGAATCTCATATCAAGCGGCCCTACCAACCTGAAGCTGAACCCCCTTTCTGCGCTATCGAAGTGCCTTGAGCAAGCCCCAAGGTCAATCAGGATTCCATCTGGCCGGTCTTTGTATTCGCTTTCGATTATCTTCGGAAGCGCTTTGTAGTCAGACCGGATAAAGCTTACGGCCGGTTCAACCTGCGACAAGTTCTTTTCGGCTATTTCAATGAGCTCGCTGTCAACATCACAGCATAAAAGCCTGCCCTGCGGACCGATCCGCACGGCAATCAGCAACGAATGGCCCCCTTCCCCGGTTGTCGCATCTATGATGAATGCGCCTTTTTCCGGCGCAAGATACTTCATAACCTCTTCCGGCATTACCGGAATATGGCCTTTTCCCTCCTGTGAATTCGAAGCAGACATTTTTTTTCGTTCTAACCATCACCCTTTTAAAGACCCTCTTCGGCAAGCTGTTCCATATCCTGTTCGGTGAACGGTTTCTGCACCATTTCCTGAGCGAAGCGTTCGTGATTCCATATCTCAAAATGATCCTGCATACCCATGACCACGACCTCGCCGTTCAACCCCGCCTCTTCCTTCAGAATCGCGGGAAGACTTGTCCTGCCTTGAGGATCCAATGCTGACTGGAGCCCCCAATAATTGGTAACCCTGAGGAATCTCTCTTTCCTGGGACTCATTTTCGGCAGCCTGGATATTCTCTCTTCCATCTCGTTCCAGACTTTCAGCGGGTAGAGAAGCGCTTTCTTGCCGTCGAAAGACGTAATGAAAATATCTTCTCCGTGCTCATCAGAAAGTAATTTTCTGAAGGCAGCTGGGAGCTTCAATCTCTCTTTTTCATCAATTTTAGCGGTATAAGTACCTCGGAACATACCACCCTGCTCGAAAAATATCTAAAATGGACACCTTCGTACTTCGATTTTCCATATTAGTCCACTTTAGTCCACAATTCAATATAGGGTATGAGAACGAACCTGTCAAGTGGTTTTAAGAAAAAAAATGTAAATTGTTATAAAAAAGTACTTTTTTATTATGAAAAGTTAGAAAAAACCTAAAATAATGGGGAGTCGAGGTTTGATTATTCGCCTGCAGCCGCTCGGCAAGGCGCTGGGATATTAAGGATTATGACAGCTGCTGGTTATTCGAATTCTTCAAAGGCTTCTTTGGGAGCTCCGCACATCGGGCAAATCTCCTGCGGTTCAGGAGCTTTTGTTTCATAACCGCAAATACCGCAATACCATTTTTTCATATATCGCCTTGAGAGCAAAATTTCGAGTGGTATAATGGCGCGTTACGATCAATTAATAAAGGAGGTGATTCAGTGATCGAATATCTGCCGGAATACTTCGCCGCATCAACATTTTTTATCTTCGGGCTCATCCTCGGAAGCTTCTTCAACGTTTGCATCTGGAGAATCCCGCGAAAGGAATCTATTGTGAAACCCCCATCACATTGCCCTTCCTGCAATATCGTAATCAAATGGTACGACAACATTCCGGTTTTCAGTTTTCTGATTCTCAAGGGGAGATGCCGTAAATGCGGGCTGAAAATCTCCGTCCGTTATCCCATCGTGGAGTTGCTCTCCGGCTTTTTGTTTTGCCTTTGCTTTCTTCAATTCGGATTACATCTTTTCACTCTTTTCGCTCTGATATTCATATCCTTTCTGATAATAATGTCTTTCATAGATATTGATCATTATATTCTTCCCGATAGGTTCACACTTGCGCTGATTCCGCTCGGTGTTTTGACAATCTTTTTCAGAAATAATTTTTTTCTTGAGGATTCCCTGATGGGCATCGCCGCCGGAGGAGGATTGATATTTCTCTTTTCCGCCGGTTACTATATTTTACGCAAAAAGATTGGGATGGGCGGTGGCGATATAAAGCTCATGGCTGGAGTCGGCGCGTATTTAGGTCCGAAGCTGGCGCTGCTTACCATTCTAATCGGGACTATTCTCGCTCTTATAATTGCAATCCCTTATCTTATTACAAAGAAAAAAAGGATGGATGAGATGCTGCCGTTCGGTCCATTCCTCGCGCTTGCCGCGATCATCTGCCTTTTTTGGGGCGACATTATCTTCGATTGGTGGATGAGGCACCCACTGTTCGAAATCAACAGCTCAATATAATAAAACCGACAAATATACGGTTGATAACGCGCTGTTTCTGTAGTCGCTCTTCCGTTGCATCCATACATCTCTCCCCATTCCGATTCAACTGGAATTTTTAACTTCTATAAAGCATAATACTGATTCTTTAAAATTGCAGAAAGAATATAAAAGGAAAATTGATGGTTCATAGCCATAAAAGCATAAAACTCGGAAAAATAGATATACTAATGTTATTCTGCACGCTGATATGGGGCGCAAACTACGCCGCAATGAAATTCATGATGAACGGTATAGAGGCGTTGGCGATGAACGCCGTCCGCCTGATGCTATCCGCGATAGTTATGATCATCTACCTTGTGATTACTCGCAAAGGAAAACCGATTGCGAAGCAGGACAGGCTCAGGTTTGCCTGCGGCGGTTTGATCCTCCTCATCTATCATTTCGCATACCTGTTCGGAATCAAGGGAACACTTTCATGGAAGGCATCGATAATGATGGGGACGATGCCGATATTTGTAACCCTCTTCGCTTTTTTCCTAAAAGATGAAATTGCATCATTAGTCGTATGGCTGGGCGTAATATTATCTTTTATCGGCCTGCTGATGCTGATGAAAGGGCAAATAACCTGGGACTCTCTGTTAAAGAGCGAATACTTCCTCGGCGATCTCATCAGCCTGGGAGCAGCAATCCTATGGGCTTTATTTACATTGACAATGAAACCTCTGCTTAACAAATATTCTCCGACTATCGTGTCCACATATCCGCTGATTTTCGTCTCGTTCGCTTTTTTCCCCTTCGCAATACCCCAGCTGAAGAACCAGGATTGGAGCAGAATCGGCCTTGCTGAAATAGTCATTGTCTTCATGTCCGGCCTGTTATCCATTGCCATCGGCAGCATCGTCTGGTACTCATCGGTGAAGCTGGCAGGTAATATCAGAACATCTGTCTATTCCAATTTTACGCCGGTCTGGGCAATGCTTGTGTCTTTATTCATTTTGATGGAAAAATTTGGAATCTTCGAATTAATCGGAAGCATTCTCGTTCTGGCAGGCGTAGCCCTTAGTAAATTCCAGATAGTGATGCCAGGCCTGAAGAAAAATAAACCTTAAAAAATCTACGAAGTCATTCAGTAATAAATACCAGCTGCAGAGTCAGATCAACCCACTAAAACAGTGCCAGAGACATGCATTAAATCGTATTTGTCATACTCCAATTATTTCTTTTCCTTTTTTCTTGATAAACTAATATTTTTTGATATGTTAGTTTGTAATTATTAGGGTTAAGATCACAAGGAGGAATGTAGTATAGCATTAAAGTTTATGGGATTGTTTTTACACAAACCATTTTTATGAAGCGAAATACACATTTTAATTCGCACTGTTCCCTTCTTTTTGATAATAAAATCAATATAGCCATATATAATAAAATAGGAATGATGGATATGACGAAACCCAAAGAATCAATCATCATCGTTGAAGACAATCAGGATTTCGGAAATCTTCTGCTTAAAACCCTGTCGACGCAGTATTCCGAATACAACATAGTCTGGTTTAAATCAGCCGCAGAAGTAGTCGAAAAGATACACGAAGGATTGAAACCTATCTGCGGATGGATAGATGTTATTCTACCGGATTCACATGGAACGGAGCTGTCGAAACACATACTTGACCGTCAACCGGAGGCGAAACTTATCGCCATGACTGGGTTTACCAACGTGGAATTGATAAACGAGGCTTTGAGATACGGTTTCCTCGATTGTATCGCCAAGCCTTTCAGAATTGATCTCGCCAGGGAGATCACGCAATCCGCTATTGAGAGATACATGATAAGCAAGAGAAAGACCCTCCTCATACAGGATGTAAAAATGATGATGGAGGGAGGACAGAATTTCCATTTTTCTTCCATCTTTTCGCTTATCACAACTCTTGAGAAACAATCCAGCATCCTTGAAAACGTCTCCTTCCGAATCACCGAGCTCTCTTTGAAACTTGGCAGCGCGATGAACCTAAGCGAATCTGATATGAAGATACTACGATATGCCGCCCTTCTTTATGATATGGGGAAGATGCCCGAAGAGGAAAAATTGGATGATGTTAAAAGAGGCTCTGTTACAACAACAACCTTTACAGTCTTTAAAATCATTTTATACATTATTCGAAACATATACGAATGGTTTGACGGAACAGGCTTTCCAAATCAGATAAAAGGGGAAAATATTCCGCAATTTTCCAGGATAATCTCGGTGGCTCACGGTTATACTTATCTGACGATGGATAGAAGGCACCAAAAAGCATTGCCGGAAAAAGAGGCATTCGACGAGATAAAGGCTTACTCCGGCAAACAATATGATCCAAGCATAATTGCAACGCTGGGAAAAATTCTGAAAAAAGAAAAGAGAATCTGACCGCTGATATCCGCTGGTTCTCATCTTTTTACCTGTAATTTTTATTTTTATTAGATATATTTCTTGCTCATAACGCGGCCGGTCAGCATGATACATTCCTTGACTTTTTTATTGCCACGAATATAGTTTCGATAGCTGATAGAGGTTACGTATATTATGCCGGGAAGCTATCTTCCATTGTTGATTGTAATCACCGTGGGTGGTGGGCTTGCGCTTATTATTCTGCTTCTGTCGCATATATTCGGCCCGCGAAAAAAAGAGAGAATAAAACTGGCCCCCTACGAATGCGGTTTGGATCCAATAGGCGATGCTCGAGGACGCATACACGTAAAATATTTTCTCATTGCGATTCTCTTCATAATTTTTGACCTTGACGGGATATCCATAATCCCCTGGGCGCTTCTCGTGCGGGAGCTGGGATGGCTGGGTCTGATGGAAATCGGCATATTTGTATCGTTAATGATTTTCGGGCTTGTTTACGCCGTTAAAAAAGGAGCGTTCAAGTGGGAATAGAAAAATATACTCCCGGCAAAACACTGACATCAATAACCGATTTCATCATTAACTGGGCACATAAAAATTCCTTGTGGCCGATGACCTTCGGAACCGCTTGCTGTGGGATAGAAATGATGTCTGTCCTCGCCTCTCGATACGACATAGCACGTTTCGGGTCTGAGAGGGTTTCATTTTCACCCCGGCAAGCTGACCTGTTAATCGTCGGCGGCAGGGTTCAGCGGAAAGAGCTGTATATCCTGAAACGCATTTACGACCAGATGTCCGAACCAAAATGGGTCATCAGCATGGGAGCTTGCGCGTCATCCGGCGGCATATTCGACACATACCCGATGATCCAGGGGGTTGACCGGTTTATTCCGGTTGACGTTTATATTCCAGGTTGCCCGCCGAGACCCGAAGATGTTATAAACGCCCTGATGATGCTCCAGGAAAAGATCAAGAACGAGAGCGTCAAAAAAGAGCCGGATCGGAAAATGAAAAAAATATTTGATCCCCTGTGCGACCAGGACCCGAGATTTCCGGAGTTTTATAAGTGAATGACAAACTAGGAAAAGCTGTAGAGACAATCGACAAAAACCGAAAGGAAATTATCCTAAAAAAGGAATTGTTCAGGGACGACTATACCTACGAAATCGAGCCATCAGGATTGAAGTCTTTTATGATGTTTCTAAAGGAGAATGAAGCGACGGCTTTCAATATGCTATCGTCAGTCACAGGAATAGATTATAGCAGATACGACGATGACAAGAGGCGTTTCGGGGTCGTTTATTCGCTTATCTCATTGACCAACAAAATACGCCTTAACGTTCGTGTTCGGATTCCGGAGAACAACTGCCGGGTTGATTCGGTTTTCGGCCTTTGGCATTCCGCGGATTGGCAGGAGCGCGAGATATTTGATCTTTACGGGATACTCTTCGACGGTCATCCCGATTTGAGACGTATCTTGCTCGATGAAAAGGATTACGGCGATTCCCATCCTCTCAGGAAAGACTATCCCCTCAAAGGTTTGGGCGAAAGACACAGCCCGCTTAAAAACTACGGAGAGGACCTGTAAAATGAACAATATCCTGCCTCCCCTCACGGGCGATAAGATGGAAATCAATTACGGGCCCTCGCATCCCGCGATGCACGGCACCCTTCATGCGATCCTCGAACTGGACGGTGAGAACATCGTTAAGTGTACGCCAATAATCGGATATCTCCATTGCGGTTTTGAAAAACTTGGAGAACACCGGACATACAACCAATATGTAACCGTGACTGACAGGATGAATTATTTCTCGCCCATTGCCAACAATATCGCCTATCATCTCGCGGTCGAAAAGCTCTTCGGGGTCGAGACCACGGAAAAATGCAAGTGTATGCGCACGCTATTGCTTGAAATAGCCAGGATAATGGATCACGTTGTCCAGATAGGGATGCAGGCAGTTGATCTCGGCGCTTTTACGCCGTTCGTCTGGTTCTTCAAAGAACGGGAAATTCTCTACGATATAATCGAGGAGCTTACCGGAACGAGGATGACAACTAGCTGGACCCTGATCGGCGGAGCAACCAGGGATATTCCGAATAAAGCCTGGCTGGAAAGAATACGGAAGTTCACTAAGAAATTTCCGAAGGCTGTTAATGAAGTCGAAAAGCTCTTAAATAAGAACAGGATATGGCATGACAGGACGCTCGGTGTCGGGAAAATATCGGCAGCTGATGCCGTGAATTGGGGAATGACCGGTCCCCTTTTGCGCGCCGCCGGCGTGGATTTCGATATCAGAAAAGATTTTCCGTATCTCATATATGACAAATTGGATTTCGATATCCCTATCGGTGAATGCGGCGATGTCCTCGACCGCTATTTCGTCCGGCTCCAGGAGATGAAGGAAAGCAATAAAATCATTCGCCAGTGCGTTGATAATATGCCCGAAGGCCCAATCAACATTGACAATCCCAAGATCATCTATCCGAAAAAGGATCAAACCTATGGAAAAATGGAAGAATTGATCCATCATTTCAAATTGACGATGCTCGGGCACGGCCCGAAGCCTCCGAGGGGTGAGGTCTATTCCTCAATAGAAGCTCCAAACGGCGAGCTCGGATGGTATATCGTAAGCGACGGAACCCAATATCCCTATAGGGTCCATACCCGTTCACCATCCCTTGTGCACTTTTCCTCTGTATCGAAACAGGTTGAAGGCGCTATGATATCTGACCTCGTGGCTGTTATGGGAAGCCTGAATATTATCGCCGGGGAGCTGGACAGATGAAGCGCAAGCAAGATATAACCCTGGGACTGTCCGCCGTCGGACAAAAGGAGATTAAAAAGATAATCAGCTCCTACCCCGACATTCGATCGACACTGATGCCTCTGCTCTTTCTCATCCAAAACGAGAAGGGATTCATCAGCATCGAGGATCAGCGCTCCGTGGCGAACCTGCTGTCGTTGCCGCCGATGAAGGTCCGCGGTGTCGTGGAATTTTACACTATGTTTCGCGGCGAAAAATGCGGCCGGCACCTGATTCAGGTTTGCCACACGCTCAGCTGCTCCATTATGGGAGCTCATACCGTTGTTGATATAATCCGAAAGAAATTGGACTTAAATATCGGAGAGACCACGCCGGACGGCAGGTTTACACTCATAAAAGTGGAATGCCTCGGCTCATGCGGTACTGCACCGGTAATGCAGATAAACGAAGATTATTACGAAAACCTGACTGAACCGAAGATAATAGAAATATTGGATTCGTTGGAGTAAGAACTGATAATGGCCGTGAAATTTGAACCGATGCTGACAAAATTTGCGCACGACCCAAAACAAAAGAAGATCGCCGCTTACATCAGGCATGGAGGTTATAAAGCCGCGGAAAAAGCCGTCAAGAGTTTTACCCCTGAAGAAATAATAGAGATAGTAAAAAAATCCGGCCTGAGAGGAAGAGGCGGAGCAGGTTTCCCTACGGGACTGAAATGGGGATTCATCCCCAAAGACAACAGCAAACCGGTATATCTCGCGGTCAATGCGGATGAAAGCGAACCAGGGACGTTCAAAGATCGCCTCCTCATCGAGAGCGACCCTCATCAGCTCATTGAGGGCATTATCATAGCCTGCCAGGCGATAAAATCTGAAACTGCATACATATATATTCGCGGCGAATTTGCCCTCGGCGCAGGGATACTCCAGGAAGCGCTGAAGGAAGCTGCAAAGAAAAAGTTCATTGGTAAAAAGATATTCGGTACGGGCAAGAAGCTTGATATATTCATACACAGAGGGGCAGGCGCATATATCTGCGGAGAAGAGACCTCCCTACTCAACTCCATCGAGGGGAAGCGGGGCTACCCCAGGATAAAACCCCCATTTCCGGCGATTATTGGTTTATACGAATCCCCCACGATCATCAATAATGTCGAAACCCTGTGCTGCCTGCCGCATATCATCCTAAAGGGCGCCGAATGGTTCTCATCCATCGGGACAGAAAAAAGCAAGGGCCCGAAGCTCTTCGCGGTGAGCGGCCACGTTAAGAAACCCGGTGTATATGAACTGCCGATGACCGTAACATTGAGAGAAATTATATATAACATCTGCGGCGGAATGCAGGATGAAAAACGCAAGCTGAAGGCCGTAATACCGGGTGGTTCCTCAACACCGGTACTGACGTTAGACGAGATTGACGCGGTCATGTGCTTCGATGATATTAAAAAATACAAAACGATGCTCGGCTCTGCCGGAGTGATCGTAATGGACGAATCCGTATGCATGGTGGACACAGCAATAAATCTTACGAGATTCTATTGTCACGAATCCTGCGGACAGTGCACTCCATGCCGTGAAGGCGGAACGTGGCTTCTGAAAATGCTGGAAAGCATCGAAGCCGGAGCGGCAAAAAAGGAGGATATTGACCTAATTCTCGATGTCTGCTCTCAGATCGAGGGAAGGACAGTATGCCCGTTCGGAGATGCAATGGTTTGGCCCATTCAGGGTTTTATCAGCAAATTCAGAGCGGAATTCGAGCTCCACATCAAGTCGGAAAAATGTCCGGTTGAAAAAGACAGGGGCATTAGAAGATGAAGAGAGTAACCTTTTTCATAAACAACGGAGAGATATCCACCGATGATGGAAAAACCATTCTTCAAGCCGCGCTTGAAAACGGTATTGACATACCGCATTTTTGCTATCACCACACTCTGGGAATTGACGGTAACTGCCGGATATGTCTTGTGGAGATAGCAGGAAACCCGAAATTGGTCACCAGCTGCACGACACCAGCGATGGAAGGGATGAAGGTGCTCACCGATTCTATTAAAGTGAAAAAAGGAAGAGCCGGTATACTCGAATTCATACTGCTTAATCATCCGCTCGACTGCCCCGTGTGCGACAAAGCCGGCGAATGCGTACTGCAAAATTATTCATACGAGCATGGCTACGCGCACAGCAGGCTCGAATATCCAAAAGAACATTTCCCGGTCAAGGACCTGGGGCCTGATATCTATCTCTGGACGGAGAGATGTATCAAATGCAGCAGATGCGAACGGTTCCTCGACAGGATTTCAGGGACAGGTGAACTGGGGTTTTTCAACCGAAGCGTGAAAACCGAACTTAGCGTATTCCCCGGCAAGCCGATTGATAATTTAATTTCATTGAACATCGTTGATATCTGCCCGGTCGGAGCGCTGCTCGATAAGGATTTTCTATATCAGGCAAGGGTTTGGGATATGAAGAGGACGGAATCCATATGCGCCCTTTGCTCTGCAGGATGTAATATCGAATATTGGGACCTCGATAACAGGCTGAAACGGATTACGCCGAGGCACAACGCTTCTGTCAACATAGACTGGATATGCAACAACGGTCGAAGGTCTTATAAATTAACGGATAGAGACGACAGGCTTACGGAACATAAATTACGCGGAAAAAAGATTTCTCTGGACGAGGGAATCGAGGAGCTGATCAATTTTATTGAAAAAACAGTGGACAAATACGGCGTGGAATCCATTGCGGCGATCGGCTCCCCCTGGCTGACAAACGAAGAAAACTATCTTATACGCCGAATATTCGGCGCCGAGCTCGGCGCGAGACTGGCCGTGTTGCCGACGAGGATCGAGGGGAAGGATCTGCCTTTCCCGGACGGATTCACCATTCGAGCTGAAAAGGCTCCCAACGCGCGGGGAGCAAGGATTGCGATGGGACTGAAAGGGAAAAAAGGACGGGAACTCGACGGCATCCTCCAGGATACAAAATCAGGAAAAATCAAATGCGTTGTCGTTTTCAACGGAGATCCGCTTCTATCGCTCCCAAGCGAGATTACTATCGCGCTGCGCAAAGCCTGGTTCGTTGCGGTATGCGAGACTGTTCCGAGCGGCCTCAGCCGTTCCGCTGACTTAGTATTCGCCGGCAATGTGTCTACGGAAAAGGACGGGACCTTTACTAATTACGACGAGTACACGCAAAGAATCAGGCAAGCAGTTTTCAAACCTCTGGACTCGCAGCCTGAATGGAAGATACTGCTCAGGATTGCCGAAAGGTGGCACAAGGAAATAAAGGCATCAAACCCCTCGGAAATATATTCTGAAATGGCTAAAAAGGTAAAATTCTTCAAAAACTCGGATTTCAATTTGATTGGTTCAAAGGGCATGTACTGTAAGGAATGATGAAGTGAGCGAAACCCTGTTATTTATATTAATAGTCTTCATTAAAATGGTCATAGTGGCCTTCGGGCTGATGATCATCTTCGCTTTTACAACGGTTTATGAACGCAAACTGGCCGGCTTTATACAGGACAGGCTGGGTCCCAACAGGGTCGGACCTTTCGGCATTTTCCAGGTCGTCGCCGATGGAATTAAAATGTTTATGAAAGAGGAAGTGATTCCAAACAAGGTAAACAAGCCGCTCTATCTCCTCGCCCCCCTGCTCTTCCTTGCCCCGTCGCTTATGATCTTTGCGGTTGTGCCGTTCGGCGAAAAGATACGAATGTTCGGACAGGACATCAACCTCGTCGTCGCCGAAAACATCAATATAGGAATTCTTTTCGTATTCGCGTTTGCCTCGCTTGGCATCTACGGGATCATCACGGCGGGCTGGGCTTCCAACAATAAATTTTCGGTGTATTCATCGTTGAGGTCCGCCGCTCAGATGATAAGCTATGAGGTCATTCTGCTTCTGGCCTGTCTGCCTCCCCTTATGGCCGCGGGATCGCTGAATCTGAAGGATGTTGTCGATTACCAGGCGGGACTCTATCTGGATTTTATGCCGAGATGGAACCTGATTATTATGCTGCCGGGCGCCGTCATCTTCTTTATCGCAATGCTTGCCGAATTGAACAGGCTGCCTTTCGATATGGTTGAATGCGAACAGGAACTGGTTGCGGGAGTGCATCTTGAATACAGTTCGATGAAATTCGCCGCATTCTATATGGGAGAATATATGAATATGCTCACATCGAGCATGGTATTCATATGCCTGTTCCTCGGCGGATGGCTGTATCCCGGTTACCATGCCTTGAGAGCGAAAGACCCAAATCTGGCAACCATTATCAGTATGATTGTTTTCGGCGCAAAGCTGTTCATTGTGATCAGCTTCATTATCCATGTCCGTTGGACGCTGCCTCGTTTCCGTTATGATCAATTGATGAACCTATGCTGGAAGCGTCTTCTACCGGCGATTTTAATCTGGATATTCATCGTTGCTGTAGGGTTGCTGATCTTGAGCCCGGATATAAATCCAATGTTGTTACAGCAGGAGACCGCAAGATGAACAGGATCCTCCGGCTCAAAAACAAGAAACTCAGTTTTTGGGACAGATTATTCATTCCAAGGATAATTGAAGGCTTGTGGTGCAGTTTCAAGCGGATATGGAAAAAACCTTTTACGCAGAAATATCCCGAAGTGAAAAGATATCCATATGCGGGTTACCGAGGCATACACAGACTAAATACGGATTGGAAAGGACGGGTGAAATGCGTGGCTTGTTATATGTGCGCTACCGCCTGCCCTTCCAAATGTATAACCATAACAGCCGGAAAAGCTCCCTGGCCGGACAGGGATAAATATCCGGAAAAATTTCAAATTGATGAATTGCGATGCATATTTTGCGGCTTCTGTGAGATGGCGTGTCCGGAAAATGCCATCAACCTGACACCGAATTACGAATTTTCCCAATACGACAGGAAAGACTTTTTTCTACAGAAAGAAGACCTTCTCGCGATCAATGAGTGGTGGTCTTTGCCTGAATACAGCAAGGAATATCAGAGAGAGCGCGAGATGAATGAAGCACAGCGGAAAAAACACTGATCACTCCTATCGGCATTTTTTTACAATCTCTAAATATAATCTCCATATTTCGTCTATGGATCAAATTCGTCCAAAACCGGTTCCCATGCGTCTAATATCAATGAAGCAAAATTTAATGGAGGATACAATAATGGAATTTATCAAAAGAAATCTGGCATATTTGCTGATAGCAATCTTTTCAATGCTTGCTGCAGTCCTGTTCAGCGCCCCCGGATATCTGGGCGTTGAATTCGAAGAGATTACGGCCGAGTATGCCCAGGAAAACAGCCTGCCGGTTACCTATGGTGTACTTATTACAAATGTATTGCCAGGAACGGGAGCCGAAAAAGCTGACATTAAAGTGGGTGATATAATCCTGGAAATTGATAATCAGAAAATCGAAGATGGGTCGCTGTTCAGCGAGTTGATCGCTGATAAAGACACTAACGAGAAAATCAATCTGAAGGTTATGCGGGATGGAAAGACCTTTGAAGTTGAAGCTGTTCTATCCACAAGTCCTATGGAGAAAAAGTTTATAACCGTTATTCCACACTCTCCGATATTCAGAACGCAGGATAAATCGTCTATCTCGATCTCCGGTATGTACTTGCACAAACTGAATTCCGATCTCAGCGAATACTTCGGTGTCAAAGATGGCTATCTGGTTGTCAGCGTTATAAAAGACAGCAACGCCGGTAAAGCCGGATTCAAACCTGGAGATGTCTTGCAATCAATAGATAATCAACCTATCTTGAGCAACAGTGACTTCGAAAAAGTTTATAAAACCACAGATGACGGCAAAGAGTTCAAATTTAAAATCGTCAGGAAGAATAAAGAACTTACATTGCAAATGAAATCCGATCATGCCGAGATTGCTACCCTTGAATGGTTTGCGAATCCTCTCAGCTATAAGATCATTGCAGAAGAAGATGCCAGAAGCAGAGTGTATGAGTTGGAGCAAAGAGCTAAAAAGGAAGCACGGGAAATAGAAAAAGAAATGCAAAAGATCGAAGAAAAGACAAAATACCTTGGAACCGAAGAAGCAAAAAAAATCAGGGAAGAAGCCCTGGCAAACCTGAAAGAGCGCCAGAAAGAGATTGAAGTTGAACTGAAAGAACGCCAGAAAGAGATTGAGGCAGATATGAAGAGCCGGTTGATCGAACTGAAGGTAAAAGACATAGACCAATTAAACCAGAAACTCGAATCGGATGTTCTAAAAAAGCTGGAGCAAAAGATCAAAGACTTGGAATCAAGGATGAAGGAACTTGAGAAAAAGCTTCAGGAAAAAGAAACAAGAAACAAATAATCTCCTCGAATAGAATGCCGCACCAAAAAACGCCTCGCAAGGGGCGTTTATCTTTTTAACTTGTTATAATTAATGGAATAAAAACTCGAAATGGATTCGAAACCAACCTTCTTATAAAGATTACAAGCTCTGAAGTTTTCTTTCGTAACCATCAGGACAGCACTCTTATAACCGGCATCTTTGAGTTTCGAGATGCATTCATTCAAAATAAATTTCCCTATCCCTTTCGATTGATACTCCGGTGTCACAGACACTTGAACAATATGTGCTGTCGAATTAGAAGATTTGCAGACCAATATCATCGCTGCAATTTGATTAGCTGTATCAGTGATTATCAATGACAAATTCTCCTGAAGCCTGCCATAAACAGGAAACTCAAAAAGATTATTAATGAAATTTCGGCATCCCTGAAAGCTGCTGAAACTACTGGTAATCCATTCATCCATCGTCCCTTTATAACTCTTGTGCATCGAGTCGGATAGATCGGGGATAATGTCGAAGCCATCTTTTTCAAGGTTACGTAAAATCAATTCTTTCGGCAAGTTCTTCATTTCACCCTTTTTCTTGAAAGAGGATAATTTTAAAACCATATAATCCCGCTCGACCGTGATGAAGCTGTTCCTCTCAAATATCTCACTCTTTAACGAATCATCAACGCACAATAACTGGCCTTCAATCAACGAAGAATCATAGTTCCTCGCGATGAAACGGGCCGCGTAATCCAGGAAATCAGGTTCATACTCGAGATTCGATTGTTTAGAAAAGTAATAGCCGGACAGATAAAGTTCGGATTCAAAATGATGCCAATTTATATACCCTACCGGTTTGCCGTTCAAGACCGCAGCCAGACCATCCATGCGCCCATATTTGAGGAGTTGAATCCGTAACTTAAATGTATATTGTGTATCCCATTGGAATTTCTGATGCAGGTAGAGTCGTTCTTCGATCAAAAGCGGTTGCATTTTATCGGAGGAGAGTGCATTGAGTCTGACTATTTCCATAATTATTCAGGCGTCATTGAATGATTATTAATCCGCGAAAGGCAAATATCTTTCCTTTGAATATATTCTAAATGATATTAACGATAACCCTCCGTTTTTGCAATACTTAATTGGTTTTTTCCTTTCAACTTATATCCTTTTTTCCATAATAGATAAAAAATTCAATCAGTTACGAGTAAGAATGAACCCGTAGTTCCCAGAACTCGTTTATAAACTTGAAAAAGAAGATTAAATTTGTATTATAATGGTAACGAAAATGGAAAACGAGATTGTACTAACGGCGCCAAATGTTCCTGAAATGGAGCTTGTAGTTTCCGAGGTCGCTTCTTCGATCGCAGCAAGCACAAAACTGACAACAGAACAGGCGGATGAGATCAAAATGGCTGTCATCGAAGTGTGTCTGAACTCTTTTGAGCATAGCAAGAGTATTGAAAAATATATCATCGTGAAATTTATACCCCAGGATGACGGATTGAAAATCACTATTCAGGACAAGGGTCTCGGCTTTGATGCTTCCAAGGTTAGTGCGCCGGACATACGGAAGATCATTTCCGGAGAGGAGAAACGCCATAGAGGATGGGGTTTGAAGATTGTTCGTTCTCTTATGGATGAAGTAAAGATAGATTCGAACAATGAAGGCACAATCATAACTTTATTTAAAAGAAAGAAAACCGTCAACAAAACTCAAGAAGGAGCGCTGTAAATGAACTCCAAGCTTACCGTTAGAGCGGATAAAAGAGAAAAATATGCCGTGCTCTACACCGAGGGATATATTAATAATATCGGCGGTGAAGAATTATCAAGACAGTTTAATCTGCTCGTGGAAGAAGGCTATCACAAAATAATATTCAATTTCGAAAACAGCAAGATAGTAAACTCGATAGGTATCTCGATCCTCATAGAAATTATCGAAAAAACCATCGCCGAGAAAGGTCATATTTATTTTTGCAATTTAACTCCGGTAATATCGCGCACTTTCGAGATCATGGGGCTTACCCAATACGCAAAAGTCTATCCCAAAGAAGAAGATGCGGTATCAGACATATAATTCTTCGCGGTTTGAAATATGAATTGGGAAAAAAATATCAGCCGGATCGCATTGTCCGTCTCATTTCTATGCATCGTTTTCTACTTTTTTCTATCCTATTTTCTTCCCTACTCACTCGAAAAAACATCTGGAATACTCAGAATCGTATCCGCAGTTTTGTTTGCCTCGATAATCATATACATCTCCCCAAAACCGCTCTTTCGTTTCAAACAGTTCGAGAATGAACTCACTTTTTTCTCCATTTTCCTCGGGGCTTTTTTTTTACTAAGCATCCTTTACAGTGAGAAGTCATTAGGCGCCATAGCCTCGCTGAAGGGACGCCGGCTGGGATTCCTCGCCGTCGACATTTCTTATATGATTCTTACAGCTGTATTAATCTACCTTTTCATTGTGTATTTCTTCGCCAAATTCAATCTTTTTCAGAAAATTACATTTTATTTCATCATTTTCCTTTTTATCGTATCCATCGAAATGCCGATCGTGGCCTGGCTTTTATATCTACTTTGTATAATTATCTTCGCAAAAATCCCGTGGCTCATCGCTGTTTCGCATAGCTACCGCAAAATACTTTTCGCATTTCTTCTCGCCTTCTGGGTGTTTATTTCCGTTTTTCATCTTCCCATGCTCGAATCCTTCGAACCTTTTCCCGAAGCTCCGAGACTTCTTATCGGAACACCTACACAATTAAGATTAAACAGCATTGTTCTTATAATAACGGCGGTGTTTACTGTTTCCCTTTTTTCTTCATTGATCGAGACAAGCAGAACCCTCCGGAGCAAAAATGTGCTTATATATATTCTTACATCTTTTATTCCTATCGCCGCAATCCTGATTCTTTTCGTGATGAGCTATATCAATATCTCGGTTTTCTTCAAGTCTTACATCCTTGAAGACAAGTTCATAGATAAAATCAAAAGATACAACGCACAATTCCTCAGGCAACCGGGATTTATCAACATCGTAAAATATTCGCAATCAAATGAGTCTTTAAAGGAAAGGCTCGCGCTGGAAAAGTACGGAGATCTTCTGCGAAACGAATTGGGGGAAAAACCTTTTTTCAAACTCCAATATAAAAAAAATACTTCAACGTATGAAGTGACTTCCAGCGGATTTCCGCAATCATTAAACCCTGAAGATCAGCTGCCTCAATGGTACTATACCGCTGATATAAGCCAGGGAGAATCCGGGATAAAAGAGATTCTGAACAAGATATTTTCCAAGAAAATCCAAAATGCCGACAGGATGTTCATTCGAGCCGGAAATGAGGTTTTTTTCTATACGATAAGCTCATATGAGGACAGGGACGCGATGATACAGCTTGCCCTTTTTATGCCGATGAGCACAGCCGTCGCGGATAAATTATACAATGATTTCGGCATACAATCAGAGGAGAGAGACGAGTCGGCCTATCTGGATAAGGATCCCCTTGCCGCTTCTTTTTGTATACGCGAGATCTCTTCGGGCGAGCCGACCGGATCGTTGCGTTTTGCATTTTTTGAATCGATCAACCAGATCATCTTCGGTAAACTTGCCGGCAGCGACACTCTTACCCATTTCGTCGGCGGTCTGAGAGACCTGACTTTTTCCGTCCTGCTACTATTCGTATTCATTATCGGAATTCTCGGTTTTATCGCTCTGAAAATTAACCGGACCATCCGCCTTGCCCTTCAGACAATAATCCTGGGAATGAGAAGGATCGGAGAAGGAAACCTCGATTACAAAATTGAACTGAAAAGTCGCGATGAATACTATTGGCTGGCGACCTCAATTAATGATATGACATCAGACATCAAATCCTATATGGAAGATCGTGTTGAGAAAGAAAAATTGAAAGGCGAAGTTCACACTGCATATAATATTCAAAGATCAATTCTGCCTGAATATGACCCGGACCAGTATGGACTTGAAATTATGAGCTACATCAAACCGGCTGAAGAAGTGGGGGGTGATTTTTACGATTATGTCTTTCAAGACGAAAATCGCATCGGCTTGGTAATCGGAGACGTCAGCGGGCATGGCATTCCGGCTGGACTGCTGATGGCAATGGCAAAGAGCTGCATCCATAACCAGGCCCAGCATTCCACCGATGTAATAAACGTTATGAATGCTATGAACAAGATGGTATTCGATACAGTGCAAAGACGTCTGTTTATGACATTTTTATATGCAATAATCGACAGATCCTCTAAAAAACTCGTTTACAGCAACGCCGGACACCATTTTCCCTACCTTCTCAGGAAAAACGGCGACCTCATAAGCCTGGAATATCCATCCTATCCGCTCGGTGTGAGAAAAGACGGTAACTATAAAAAACAGTCCGTCGATTTGAAAAAAGGAGATATAATAATATTTTACTCCGATGGTATAATAGAACAAACTAATAGGAATATGGATCTATTCGGCTTTACGGGATTTGAAGATACGATAAAATCACAGGTCGGGTCTTCCGCAAAAGAAATGCTACGCAACATTTTATTGAAATTAGATGATTTCGCTGAAGATACACCAAGAGTTGACGATGTGACCTTGATTGTGATGAAAATTAACAAATAATTCTATGCCCCAGGAACAAGAAACGAACATCGAAAGACTGTTGTATTCCATATCCTCACTTGTGGAACTCAGCGAATCCATGCTTTCGCCCGAGGATTTTATACTCAATTCGAAAGCAATCCTTCATCAGATATCAGGAATACTGCTCATACCGAAGAGCCTTATTCTGCTGTTGGACGAGCCTGATAATTGCCTGTATTGCTACATCAGCAGAGGAATCGAATGCGAAGACTTGAGAATAAAAATCAATGAAACAGAAAAAAAAGCGTTTGCGCAAGCTGATATTCCCTTCAGGATAAACCTCGAAAAAAACGAATCCGAAATACCGAAAAAGGTTATCGAAAAACTGAAAGCCGCATTCCCCGAAGCCCAGCTCTGGATAAACCTGAAATTCAAAGAAGATCTCCTCGGCGTTCTCATCCTGGGCAGAAAATTCATGGAAAAAGAAATCACACAGCAGGACACGGACTTCTTGAAAATAATATCGCGGAGCATCGCGCTCACTTTTTCGAATTTTAAATTAATCAGAACCTTAAATCAAAAAATCAGCGCGCTGATAAAAAATGAATCCGAGCTCAAAAAAAGAAAACTGGAGCTCGAGATACTCTATGCGGTCGGTCTTGAAGTTACATTCCTGGCTGAATCGCTTAAAGATATTGCCGACAAGATATTAGAAAACGCAGTCGGACTCCTCGATGCACGGGCGGGTGCGCTCTTTCTTTATGATGAATCACGAAAAACACTTGAACCTACGGCCAGCATCAATATCAACCCGGAGGACCTTAAGGAAATAAACGAAAACTTCCCGGTCATCAGTTACGCGCTCAACGAAAAAGCAAGCTCGATCAGGTCGAACCAGGCAGCTGAGAGCGATCCATTTCCCGATTCGGAAATACTTGCGATCCCCATCATCTATAAAAATGAAGTAAAAGGTGTTTTCGTTTTGTTAGACAAGGAGAGCAGAGGAGCCAAAGATAATTTCAATGAAGATGACAAAAAGCTCCTTTCCGCCTTCGCAAACCAGGCGGCCGTCGCCATAGAAAATGCGAGATTGTACCGAATCTCGCTGGAAAAAGAAAGGATACAGCGGGAGATCGAGCTTGCCGCGGAGATACAAAAGAACCTTATCCCTGAAAGTTTCCCAGCATTACCTGGATATGATATCAGCGGTGTGTGCATCCCCTGCAGAACGGTCGGCGGCGACTACTACAACTATTTCCTTTTACCCGAGGGACGGATCTTGATAGCTGTCGCCGACGTTTCAGGAAAAGGCGTTCCAGCTGCCTTGTTCGTGTCTTCAATTAATTCAGTTCTATACGCACAAATAGACCAGGATTACGATCTTATGAAGATGATTGGAATTCTGTCCAAGGCAATATATCAAAGCATTACATCCGGAAAATACGCAACCGGGTTCTTCCTGGAAATAGATCCCATCAAATCCATGATAAGATACATTAACGCCGGGCATAACCCTCCAATAATGCTGACGGGTGATAACCGCAGGATTGAGCTCACCGAGGGCGGTTTCTGTATAGGTATGTTCAAAGAGAGTATTTATAAAACTCAGGAACTCTCTTTTAATAAAGGCGATCAGATTCTCATTTACACGGACGGAGTAACAGAACAAACCAACGAAAAAGAAGACTATTTCGGAGAAGAGCCATTAAATGATATTTTAAGTAAGAATATAAATTCAACCGCTGCTGATATAAATCAGAGAATCATAAAATCGGTATATCAATTCAGCAATAAGAAGCAACTTCAGGACGATCTGACCCTAGTAATGATAAAAAAAACAACCTGAATCGCTTATTAATCCTCCGCCTTAATATCATATTTATCAATCAGATACCTGAAAGAACGAATAGGCATTTTAAGATATTGCGCGGCTCTTGTCTGCACTCCCTTCGCCTGAAGCAATGCGGCAGCCAGATATTTCCTATATTCATTTTCGATATGGAATTCAAGATCAAAACCCTTTTCTCCAACCTGAACGGCTCCGCCATTTTTAAAGTGTTGAGTAATTTTATCAGGCAAAGTGTCCAAAGTGATTTGATCCGATGTTTCGAGGGTCACCGCTCTCTCGATGGCATTTTCCAGTTCTCTGACATTCCCGGGCCAATTATAACTCTCAAGCGCCTTGATAGACACAGGGCTGATGCCCTTTATCTTTTTAGTGGCTTGCTCTCTGAATTTTAAAAGGAAGTAATTGATAAGCAAAGGAATGTCATCAAGCCTCTCTCGAAGTGGCGGCATATCTATCTGGATAACGTTGATTCGATACCACAAGTCCTCGCGAAATTTGCCGTCTTCGACCGCAGCCTGCAATTTCCGGTTAGTGGCTGTTATCAGGCGGAAGTTCGAGCTGATCTCCTTGTTTCCTCCGACGCGCCGAAATTTCTTATCCTGTAAAACGTTCAACAGCTTCACCTGCATCTGAAGAGGCATTTCCCCTATTTCATCAAGGAAAACAGTCCCGTTGTTGGCTTGTTCCAAAAGACCCTCTTTATCTCTGATTGCACCGGTGAAAGATCCTTTGGTATGACCGAAGAGCTCGCTCTCGAGCAGATGCTCCGGCATTGCCGGGCAGTTTATAAAAACAAATGAATGATTTTTTCTATGCGAACTATAATGAATCGCTCTCGCAACCAGATCTTTTCCCGTGCCGCTCTCCCCGGTGACGAGAACGGCAGCATCAGTTGGAGCTACCCGCTCGATCAAATCGAAAATCCGCAACATCTTCTCGTTCTTTCCGATGATGTTCTGATAGCGGTATTTTTCCGACAATTCCCGCCTCAGCTTTATAACCTCCAATTCGAGGCTTCTTTTTTCGAGTGCATTGGCAATTTTTATTTTTATTTCATTTATATCAAAAGGTTTCAATATGTAATCCCATGCCCCTTCCCTGAACGCTTCGATCGCCGTTTCCAGGGTGGCATATGCGGTAACCATCAAAAAAATTGTTTCTGGGCTTATCTTTTTAATCTTTTTTAGCAGCTCCACTCCGTTCATCCCGCGTCCAAGCTGAATATCGCTTACAACAAGATCAAATATTTCTTCATTGAATAACTGTATTGCCTTTTCCGACGAATCCGCTGTAAAAACAATGTATCCCTCTTTTTCGAACATAAGGCGTAGAAATTCGCGCATACTTTCTTCATCGTCAACAACCAGCAACCTTAGATCTTTATTCATTTTCTCTGATCCTTCCAGGAATGGCTCAAATCATATTCTTTAAAAGGAAGGGAAATCTCGATTCGAGTTCCCCTCGGAATGTTAGTCTTAATGGTCACTCTTCCGCCATGCTCATCTACTATTCTATACACAATGGACAAACCCAAGCCGAAACCCTCGCCGCTGAAGGTTTTGAAAGGATGAAAAACCTCTTCTCGCTTATCCTCCGGGATGCCTCTTCCTTCGTCTGAGAAGGCTAATACTATTTCATGAGGATTCCGTTTCTCGGTTAAATTTATGCTTAAAACCCCGCCGCCCGGCATTGCCTGAAGGGAATTGAGTATCAAGTTCCAGAAAACCTGTTTCAGAGAATCGGCGTCTCCGATGAATTTCTTGTTATCATAATCAGATAGAAATTCAATATCGTGCAAATTCTCCCGATAACTTGGATTTTTTATCGCAAGAAGAATTGTCTCCCTGATTGACCCTGCAAGATCGGTCTCTTTCGGGGTAAAAGGATGCGGCCTGGCAAAATTCAAATACTCAGTAATTATCTTATTCAATCTCTTCGCTTCTTTGACGATAATATTCATCAGGGCTTTATCGTGTACTGGCAGATTGGCGCTTGACGTCAGCTCCTGGGCTGAGCCGCTTATGGATGCCAGGGGATTTCTAATCTCATGCGCGATCGCCGCTGCCATTGAGCCGAGGGCGGCAATTTTATCTTTCATCTTCAATTCATCTTTCAGCTTATGAAGTTCGGTCAGATCCTGAAAACTGAAAATATAGCCGATTATCTCGCCTTTACTGTTCGGAAGTATGGAGATATTGAAAGTGAGCACCAGATTATCTCCGGTTTTAATATTAAAAGATTTCTCCATCACATGTATGTTATTCAGCATCAGTAAATCCTTTATCTTTCCGAATTCATTCCGTTTAATATTCAGAAATTTAGTGACTCTTTCGCCGTCCGGTCTTTTGCCGATCTTGCGCGCAATCTCCCATGCTAGCTTGTTGTATGAAATAATATTTCCGTTTCGATCTGTAGTCATCAACCCTGCGTTCATGGAATCAATGACATTCCTGTTAAACACCTTCAAATCGTCCAGTTTCACGCTTGTATGTTCGAGCGTTCTGCCCGTCTGTCGCTGTGTCTCCGCAAGGTATCCAATTAAAAGGGTTATTGTCGAGAATACGAACAGATGAAAAAAGAGGTCATAGACAAGGGTATTCAAGGGAACGAGGCTCATAGGCTTTATGCTGGGGTGAGAGATGACCTCGTAGTACAGAAGGTTTAACATAATACCGTACATAAAGAATGACACTATCGCGAGAATCAAAGCTCCCTTTCTGTATAGCAGCAAAGCCGCTGCGACTATCGGTATCGTATAGAGAAGCTTGTATCGGCTTTCGATACCACCGCTGAAATAAATCAGAATGGTTATCATCAATGCATCTATGATCAACTGCATATAGATATAAAAACTTGTGGACTGCAGAAGCTTATAAAAAAGACTATAAAAAATAGTGAACAAATATGTCAACCCGATGAACGTATAGAGAACGCTATAGGCGGGAGCGTCAGGATAAACAATCTGGACCGTGAGGGCGCTGCCAAGCAATGTAGTGACGAGTAGAATCCGGACTAAAAGCATCCATTGCAATCTTCTCTTACTTATTACTATTTTTTCCAATACGACACCGTTTATGAAACTTTATTAGCAGCTGATATCCAAATAATATCAAAATATTGCATCCAAATACAGCAGCTGTTTTATCTCAAAGAAATTTTCCCGGAGTTTATAAAATATTCCGGTGTTTTTTATCATTAATTCTTCTAAATCAAGCTATTGCATCAGACAGAACATTACAGATTTCTATGAAATGTAAATACTATTTTATATTCCACAGGAATCGCAAATCCTATTTATTTACGTATTAATACCGGAAAGCCCTTATATTTTAAGGATTTTTCTTGACAATTGACGTTCTGGAACATACACTATTGCTGGATTTCTTTGCTTGTGGCTGTCACTGGAAGAAATTCCCCGGCGCTGTGGGTAGGCTCCTCAGCAGACGACATCACTTAGGAGGTAGATTTAGATGAACGAAAACGCCAACCATAATGAACTGAAAACAAAAGGAGGTAAAAAGGATTTATTATCAATAAATGGTAAAACCGAAGATGATTCCTTGAAAATGGCCTCTATAATCGAAGTTGAAGATAACATTGATTTCGCCAAGTATCTCGACGAGTGCCACGAAATAAAAACCGCCCTCGAAGAAGGCGATGTGGTGAACGGTAGGGTTATCGCGATTACTCGCACTGACCTCATTATTGATATCAAGTACAAGTCCGAAGGTGTTGTTTCTAAGGATGAATTCACGGATAATCGCGGAAATCTCAGGGTGAAAATAGGCGACGAAGTTGAGGTTCTTGTAGAACAGAAGGAAGATCAGAACGGCAGAATCAAGCTGTCGCATTCTCGCGCCGCGAGTATGAAAATTTGGGAAAAGATCGAAGAAGCATATAAAAACAACAGCATCATCAAGGGCAAGGTTGTTGAAAGAGTCAAAGGTGGCTTGGCTGTTGATATCGGCATCCGTGCTTTTCTGCCCGGATCTTTAATAGATACGCATCCAGTGAAAAATCTCGATTCATTTATCGGCAAAGAAATCGACGTAAAAGTCATTAAATCAAATAAAAAACGGGGCAATATTGTCCTTTCCCGTAAAATAATTTTAGACGAAGAGAACCAAGTCAAAAAACTGGAAACTCTGAAAACCCTTAAAGAGGGCGATGTCCTCAAAGGCACTGTCAAGAACATCACAAGTTACGGCGCTTTCATTGATCTCGGCGGGATTGACGGTCTTCTACATATCACCGATATGTCATGGGGCAGAATTGCCCATCCATCTGAGCTCTTTGTAGTTGGCGATGAAATTGAGGTTAAAGTGCTTGCGTTCGACCGTGAGCAGGAAAAGGTCTCGCTCGGCTATAAGCAAAAAACCGCTGATCCATGGGAAAAGGTCCAGGAAAAATATCCCGCGGGTGAGAAGGCGAACGGCAAGGTCACAAGCATCACCGATTACGGCGCCTTCATCGAGCTGGAGGAAGGAATCGAAGGCCTCATACATATCTCCGAGATGTCCTGGGATAAAAAGATCAAGCATCCGTCCAAGATCGTCGGGATCGGCGACAATATCCAGGCGGTAGTGCTTGAGCTTGACAAAGACAACAGAAAAATCTCCCTCGGCCTGAAACAAATCGAACCTAACCCATGGGAAAAGATCGCGAAGAAATACGAAGTTGGCCAGATCATCGAGGGCAAAGTCCGGAATATCACCAATTTCGGGGCCTTTGTGGCAATCGAGGACAGCGTTGACGGTCTCATTCATGTATCGGATATCTCTTACACCAAACGTATAAACCATCCGAGCGAGGTATTGAAGAAGGGAGATGTCGTTAAAGCCAGGATTCTGAACATAGACTCCGAAAATCAGCAGATATCCCTCGGTCTGAAGCAGCTCGCTTCCGCGGCATGGGATGAATTTTTCGAATCGCATAAGGTCGGTGATATTCTCACCGGCAGGGTCACAAGGATCGCCACATTCGGCGCCTTTGTCGAAGTCGCTCCCGATGTTGAAGGTTTGATCCATATTTCGGAAATAAATATCAAAAAAGTCGAAAAACCTGAAGACCTTCTTACAGAGGGTTCTGAATATACAATGAAGATAATCAACCTCGACCGGGATGAGAAGAAAATCGGCCTAAGCATAAAAGCTATTCTCTTCGATGAAAATAAGAAAAAGAAGCGCAAACCAAAACCGAAGAAGACCGAACAGCCAAAAGCCAAAGCCGAGAAAAAAGAGGGCACAATCAATATCGGAGATCTTATAGGCGATAAGCTCTCGTCCTTGAGGGAAAAATCCATCGAATCCGGTAAAACCAAAGAACAGACAGCTGTACCGGAAACACCCTCTGATATACCTTCGGAACCATCCGAAGGCAGTGATAATTAAAATCCATTAACACTTTACAAGGAGAATGTACTATGACCAAAGCTGAATTGGTCGAAAATGTGTCGAAATCCATGGATATCTCCAAGAAGCACACCGAGATTGTAGTCAACACCATCATCGACAGCATAATTTCGACACTAAAAAAAGGTGAAAAAGTGGAGTTGAGGGGATTCGGCAGTTTTAAAATTCGGGATAGGCAAGCGCGGGTCGGAAGAAACCCCAAAACGGGAGAGAAGGTTGATATCCCAGAGAAGAAAATCCCATACTTCAAACCGGGCAAAGAATTGAAGGATCTGTTAAATTCGTGAACCCGGACACCGGGTTCGGTACCAAAGGCTTATGGAAAATCTTTGGACTCCGTGGCGATACAAGTATATTGTCTCAGATAAAAGTGGCGGGTGTATTTTTTGCGAAGCATTGCAAAACGCAGCGAGTTCCAAATCTCTCGTTGTACATCGTGGGAAATACAACCTTGTTATGCTTAACCGCTATCCCTATTCCAACGGGCATATTATGATCGCTCCAAATGAGCATATCGCATCTCCGGAGCTGAGCGGATCTAATACGCTTGTTGAAATGTTTATGCTGATGCAAAACTGCCTTGAAGCTCTCAGGGAAAGCTATAAGCCGAACGGTTTCAACATTGGGATGAACCTGGGAAGGACCGCAGGTGCGGGAATAGATGATCATTATCATCTTCACATCGTCCCGCGTTGGGAAGGCGACACTAACTTTATGACCGTATTAAATGACGTCCGCTTGATCCCTCAAGATTTGAATGATGCTTACGACCAGCTGAAACCACTGCTTTGTAAAATAATATCAAACGGGTAAAGAATCAGTTTTTCGAAGGAGATATTAAATGTCCCAGCCGAATGACGAATTTAGACTCAAAGCTGTTGAGATGGCAATCAGCCAGATCGAAAAGCAATTTGGCAAGGGAGCAATTTACAAGCTCGGATCGGCTGATATGCTGGATGTGGGCGTCATCCCGTCCGGTTCCATCGCTCTTGATCTTGCAATGGGAATCGGAGGCTATCCCAGAGGAAGGATTGTCGAGGTATTCGGGCCGGAATCCTCGGGAAAAACCACATTAGCTTTACATGCAATCGCCAAAGCCCAAAAAACCGGCGGAATGGCTGCATTCATAGATGCTGAACATGCAGTTGACCCCGAATATGCTCAGAAAATCGGAGTAGATATAAACAGCCTTCTCATCAGCCAACCCGACAACGGTGAACAGGCGCTGGAGATCACTGAAATGCTCATAAGAAGCGGCGCTCTCGATATTATCGTAATTGACTCCGTTGCCGCCCTCGTCCCCCGCGCGGAACTTGATGGAGAGATGGGGGATCCGCATATGGGGCTTCAAGCTAGATTGATGTCCCAGGCTCTCAGGAAACTCGCCGGGATAATCTCCAAAACAAAAACCTGCCTTATTTTCATCAATCAGATGCGTATGAAGATCGGTGTAATGTTCGGCAACCCGGAAACGACAACCGGCGGAAACGCCCTGAAATTCTATTCTTCTGTGCGTCTCGATATCAGGAAAATCGCCTCGCTCAAGGAAGGAGAAGAGATCGTAGGCAACAGGACGCGGGTAAAAGTCGTCAAAAACAAGGTCGCTGCTCCCTACAGAATTGCAGAGTTCGATATCCTCTATACCGAGGGAATCTCTCACGAAGGGAGTCTAATCGATATGGGATCGGATCTCGGGGTCATAAAAAAGAGCGGTGCATGGTTCTCCTACGGTGAAGAGAGACTCGGACAGGGCAAAGAAAACACGCGCCGATACCTAAAAGAGAATCCCGAACTTTCCGCTAAAATAGAAGCGGATATAAGGGTAACTCGTTCCGTTCCGGTTGTGCACAGCGAAGAACCCGAACAACTATAGAATAGTTTGATTACATATATCATTTAATAAATGCATACTTGAGGGCATATCGTCTCACTATGCATTATTTGTAGTTTTGCTTATTGGTTTATAGGAAAACGTTTTCGTTTCTGGAAACGCCGAACATTTCAATATACTATTCATCATTTGCGGGGATTTTGTCCGGCTCTATCATAAGGGGACTATCGAAAACGATTTTTTAAGATTTTGCCACGCCGGTGGTAATTTGGCAGTTCTGCCATCCTTTGAAACGCAGATATGATTCGTAAAGCCTCTGGCTGATAGAATCCTTTCAGGCATCTTATACACCTCATAGCCGAACTTGAATTGCCGGCTTCCCGCATCTTCGATAAAAGACCGAACGATTATTTCATCGTCAAATCTCAGAGGGTGTATATACCTGCAATACAGTTCAGCCACGACAAGATAATATCCGCTGTCTTCGAAATCGGAATATAACAGCCCCATATTCCTTCCATACTCGCTCCTTCCGGCCTCGAACCATACGGGATAATTGGCATAATAAGCTACTTTCATATTGTCTGTTTCACCATAACGGACGCGGGTATGATAGTCTACGAATTTCCCGGTTGCGTCCACAGAGGTCATCGGTATTTTTTCAACCATTCGCTCAACCTGTTCAATCTGCTTAACGTCTTTTCCTTGCCCATGATCCCGGCGACATCGAAAACACCCGGGCTCACCGGAACACCTACAAGGGCCATACGAAGCGGATGGATATACTGCTCAGCCCCCTTTCCTTTTATTTCGGCGAGCGCTCTCAATGTCGCTTCAGCTGTTGACTGGCTAAATTTTTCTATCATGCCGAACCTGTCCTTCAGATCAATTATATCTTCAATAATGCCATCTCTTTTAAGATATTTGTTGACTCCACGCTCATCGTATTCAATCTCGTCCACAAGATAAGGTTTGGCATCCCTTGGAAAATCGGTCAGGATTTTACAGCGCGTTTTAACGATATCAATTATCTTTCTGAATCTTTCTCTTTCGCCGCTCATCAAGGCATCATTCCAGAGCCCGGCATTCTCAAACAAAGGCTTGATAAAAGGAACCAGCTCTTCGAATGACAGATCATTGATATATTTGCCGTTAAGCCATTCGAGTTTCTTTTCGTCGAAGACGGCGCCGGACCTGTTCACTCCGCTCAGCGAAAATGCCTTGACGAGGTCGTGTATCGGCATATATTCCCTGTCGTCGCCCGGAGACCATCCGAGCAGTGAAATGAAATTGAACACGGCTTGAGGCAGGTATCCTTTCTCACGGTATTCGAGCAGCGACGCCGCGCCATGCCTCTTGCTCAATCTTTTTTTACCCGGACCGAGTATCAATGGGATATGTCCGAAAAGCGGCGGCTCATATCCGAGAAACTTGTAAATCAATATCTGTTTCGGCGTGTTCGAGATATGATCGTCTCCCCTGATGACATGGGTGATTTTCATAAGAATATCATCGGAAACAACTGAAAGGTGATAGGTAGGAAAACCATTTGACCTTAGGAGGACGAAATCCTCGATATTGTCATTATCAAACGAGGTCTGTCCATGGATTAAATCCTCCCACTCGGTCTTCCCAGGTTGGACTTTAAATCTCAGCGAGAACTGCTGTCCATCCGAAATCCTGTCCTTTATCTCTTGTTCAGTCAGATCCCGGCAATGACCGGGATATTTCCAGCTCTTCGCCCCGCCTCTGATGGCGCTCTCGCGCTCTTCGTTCAATTTCGCTGGATCGCAAAAGCACCTGTACACTACGCCTTGTTCCAGCAGCTTTATCGAGTTCGCTTTGTGAATCGCTATATTTTTAAGCTGATAGACCGGTTCTTCGTCCCAATCCAGTCCAAGCCACTTCAACCCCTCTAAAATATGTTCTGTCATCGCGTCGGATGAACGCTCGGTATCAGTATCTTCTATACGCAGTAGAAACCTGCCGCCCTCTCTGCGTGCGAATAGCCAATTAAAGACGGCCGTTCTCGCTCCTCCGATATGCAGCTCGCCCGTGGGGCTTGGAGCGAATCTCACCCTTACCGTCATTAAGCATTCGCCTTTCGATTAAAAATAGAATTGCAGGTTTGCTCCGATGGAAGTCTCGGCAAAAACCGAAGCCTCGGCTAGCAGTCTGACGCCTTTGCTCAGGTCATAGCTGCTTCCGATGAACAGGCTGAAAAATCCGTCATTGGAAAATGTCAGCTGTTCTGCGAACGATGGATTGAAATTGCCTTCGATGAATGATAGTTTCGGGCCAAGATAAAATCTGAATGGGTCTATATTAACAGCCATGGCAAGCGCCAACTGATATTCGAGCCAGTCAACCTCGATCGCCGAGGAACCCAGGATGGTCGTTCCGTTGCCCTTGAAATACGATATCTTAAAATCGCTGACAAAGGATAGGTCGAATGTTCTGCTCTCTGATTCACCCGCTTTCAGAGCAATCTTGACTATCTCGAAAATCTTCAGGCGGAGTCCGACGGTCAATTTCATATCGTATTCGCCGTTAATATTATCCTGCAGGTTGAAATCGGTGAATGCTGCTCCGCCGTATAATGATAACGAATCCGATACTGCAAAGCCCATATAAGCATCATAGCTTAAATATTCCAAAACATATGCCACATCAGTTTGAGTTCCAAGTATGATATTCCTGGAACTGTAATAATATGCCCCGGCGAAGAAAAAACTGGGAGCTTTCTCATACTCTCCGAGATTAAAAAACCCGGAAGAATAAGAATAGCCGGACAGCAATATAACCAGCATCAGAGAAACTAAAACGGTTTTTTTCATTTCATCACCTATTCATTCTCGCTTAAAAAAAATGTGATTGAACGATCATAAGTCTTTTCTTGCTCTTTTGAAAAATAGCAAGCCGGAAGCTCCAGCATCTTTCTGTGATATATAATACATTCACAGCAATGCCCTTTGCGTGAACAAGGCTCATAGCTGCAATTGCATACTGACATGTTATTATGATGGTTTGCGCATTCTTTCATAATAAATTTACTCTCCGAGAAAAGGCATGTTTATCATAACAACAGCTGATAATAATTCAAGATTGAGAGCTTTGCAAAACCTGCACGTTTGTCGTTAAATTGTTAAAGAAAGTCCTCCTGACGCAAACACTCGTGGGAAGCCCTTGAAGGATCTGCTCAGATTCCTTAGGAGTTTTCCTTCAGAGGTCTTCTTCAGAATGAGAAGAAATCATGTTTTTTCAAAGGTCTCGACGGGCCGTTGTTCAAATAAAAATGCGTCATATTCGGGGATACTTCGAAGGGCTGCGACCGGATATCTTCCTTTCAGTATCAATTATTTATAATGATCCTCGTTTTCAATAATCCTTAAATATTGGTTTGGGCAACAGCCTGTCGACTTGTTATGATAAATACAATTAAATCTGCTGTATATTACAATAATTTTCAGGCGTTGATTCTTTGGCTGCTATAGAATCTATCCGCCTAATACCTGTTTGGCTTTTGCACAATAGTCTTCGGAGTTATCTATGTATTCATCTCTCATCTGTTCGAATTCGTCAAATGCGTCCAATCCGGCGTCTATTTTCACTAGCAAGGCTTCAAGAGCAACCCAACCGATATTTAACCCTGATGCGCCTGATTGCGCGCTTTTCACATTGAATTTATTAATGGCAATATAATTTGTATGAAGATTATCCACGTCCTGCCTTAAAAGCGTTAACGTAGCTTTCCTGTCCGAATTGCCCTCCTTCACGCAGGTCTCAGTCAGTTTCGCATAGAGTTTCAAATAAGACATAATATAGCTGGTAAAAAGCTGGTTCAATTCGTTGTCAACATAAGTCAGCGTAGCGGGGGTATTGGAATTTCCGCTGGATTCGCGCGTGGAAGCGTTTTGAGTGCTGGAATCAGACGAGTTGCCGCCTGTATTCCCACAGTTATTTCCAGTCGCTTGAGGATTGCCCTGCTTTTTGCTCGAATTTCTGCCTGCGGTAGATCCGGCTTGGCCCGTATCCCTCCCGGAACGGCTTCCAGGATGCCGGATTCCCTGCTCGTCGGGCTGACTTCCGTCATTCTCCTGTTCTATCACTGCATTTCCTTGTCCTCCCTGCGCGGAATCGTCCTCCGGCGTAAGGTTGGCAAAAGCTACTTCTTCCTCATATAGATTGTTGTCTATGTTGTTATCCGCATACGGCACCATTTTCGTGACAACAGATACCTTAATCTCATTTATCTTATCTTTGACCTTGAAAGTATTCTTGATCTCCTTCTGTTCATCAGAGAGAATCCCAATGATCATCGTCTGTCCGATATTCTTGCCGTTCACCCGCCAGTCAATTTTCACAGGGCCGCTAATGTCATCGGGGCCGTAATTATATATGAAGAGTGTGATGGTAACCTTGCCGCCGACCGCCGGTTCCTGGGGTGCTACGACGGCAGGCCCGAAGATTTCAAGGTCAACATCCGGCATAGAACCAAGAAAATCAAGAGATAACATCAACAAGAATAGAATTGAAAAATACGCCCACTTTTTCATAGCTGATCTCCCATACGTTCAAATAATATTAACACTATCCTTTAATTAAAACTGTATTCCAGATTACAGTATAATTTTAAATTTCCGACATTGTTTCATTTGCTTTTTCCGCTCTTTTGCTTCTCTGCCGGCTCGTGAAGTTCAGTGGCACCTGCTTTTGAAGAATCTGCCCGCTTGCATTGTCCTTGCAATACACTCTGAGATTGTATCTGCCTGGTGTCAGGACGCCAGGTGGTATTTTGATAAGAATTGTCATTATATCTTTATCTTTACCCTCCAGGTACTTTTTAATATCGAGAGGAATGGTTATCGCCTTCCCCTCTTTCATCATCGCGAACTCCGTTTCCACATCAGCCTGCTCTTTCTTTATATCCATCCCATAATTTACCAGGCAGAAATGGATCATGGTTTCTTTATCGATGTACAGCTTCTTGCCGGATACGGGCAACAAATGCTTGCCAACATGTGGATAATATGCTTCGGAATTCAGAATGCCTGAAGATTCGGGAAAAAGGATCGTGGCGGTCTGTTCATCGGTAAATATCTTTGGCTCGGAAGCAGCAAAACCTTTTATTTCCGATGGAATTTTCACTTTGAACAAGGAGGATCCCAACTCTTCCGATATATTATTCTTAACGATCATCTGAATCGTATATTCTCCTCCCTTCAAGGCGAGCGGGAAATTTACAACGAACTCGTTCCCGACAAGGGTTTGCTTATCAATCCTGATGACCTGGAAATAATTGTCCACCTGTTCATTTTTTAAATCTTTAATCAGGAGGTATAGATCATAGGTCAAATAATCATAATCTTTATATAATGCAAAGACCGGGAATCTCACGGTAAGCGGATAAATAATCTTACCATCTTCGGCGGGTATCGCCGAAGTGTTCTCAATCTTGATTGGAATCTGGGTATAAAGATTGCTTTGTTGCAAAAGACGATGAAGATTATTTTTTCTTTCATCTTCAGGTATTTTATCCCACGCGCGGGTGGCATACACACCTTTAACCGTGCGGACTTTTGTCCCCGGTCTTTTACACTTAACATCTATTTCAATGAAACGGCCATCCTTAAAAGCATCGCTGGAATAATATCCCAACATATAATATCGGCTGATTTCGTAATTTACTTTTCGCAGCTGCCCATGTAGGTCATTTTTATTCTTAAAGAGCTTCCCGCCTGTTTTATCCGCAACGTAGGTAAGAAAATCCCATCTCTCTTCTCTCTTGCCTCGTTGGTCTGTAGCCACGCCAGATACATCGACGGAATATAGAGTAATGTTGTAACCGCTCAGTCTTTCCAGAACTCTTCCCATGTTAACAAACAGATAGGGTGTGGTTATGGGATTCGCCCCCAAAAAACCGGGAGAAAGGAAGATTATCGTTTTCCTTCCGGGAACATCTTTTAATGCATAACCGATTGTTTTTAATACATCCACAAAATTTTTAACATTGTAGGCTTTTTCTTCTCTATCCCAATATTTATCTGTTTCATATGGCGTATAATCCCTATCCCATTGCGTTGCATTTCCCTGATATCCTCCGCCTTCAGATAATTCCTGCTTGCGGTAATCCGCAATTTCCGGTTTGCCTACCGCATCGCCGAGACTTACAGAAAGACTGTTTATCGCTTCGAAAATCTTGCCTTTGTCATCGGTGAAATCCTGCAAAACCTTCGCTGAACCATAATATTTTATAATAGCAACTTTATCCTCAGGCAATAAATCGTCAGTTATAAATTGTTTTGCAGCATTTTTTGCCAGAACAAGATGCGTCTGATGAGTATTGAAGTTATCGAACAGCAGGACTATAGACCTTCCAGCCGCATCCCTGGAAGCCGGCAGAGTTTTGCCGATTACAGTTGTCTCTCCGGCCGGCGGTACAACCGGAGCAGGAATTTCTTTGTTCCCTTTTAAGGGTTCTGCTGGTTTAGGCGGTTCATTCACCGCCCCCTTTTTGGCTTCTTCTACTGTCTTTATCCTGTTAGTGATCTTGTAGGAAACATCATCGAATGTCGCCAACTTCTGAAGTTTACCTCCCTCATATATTTCGAAATCATTTATGGTCAGGTCTTCTACATGATTCCCGTCACTATCCAAAACTATGACATCTATCATCCGAAGTATTACATCGACGTTGAATTGGACCTGCGGTGTCCGGTTATCCTTCTTTGTATCTGTCTGATCGTTGCCGCTGCTTCCGGCAAGCAGTACGGCAAGAAAAATAATAACTGAAATAAACAAGCGCTGTTTTTTCATTAGATACAACTCCTATTCTTTTTTATCTATTCGTCTGAAATTATAGCAATAATCAAGCCAATGTCGAACGAGAATAAACGTCATAACAAATTCATTTGTCTAATATAAAGATGTTTATGCAAGAATGCATTCCCCCTCTTCAATTCTGTGATTTTTCTATAAATCGGGCAGGTACTATGCGTGTATGGGACCTGTCAATCTTCCAAAGAAACCCGAATCATTTCAATCAATTCTGAGAGTTTGAAAGGTTTTTTGATATATCCTTCCACCCCTGTTTCATATGCCTGCTGCATATTTTCTTCGGTATCGCTGATGGCAGTTATAAAATATATCGGTATTCGCTGAGTATCCTGTTTGTTTTTCAGGACTTTTGCGAATTCTATTCCGTTCATCCCCGGCATCATAATATCCAGAAGAATAAGATCGGGATATTCGTTATTCATCAGTTGTATCGCATCGAAGGATGATGAAGCGATCTGAGTATTATAATTTTGCTCTTCGAAGAAATCTTTGAGAAGATTTCTTATATTCTCGTCGTCATCGACGATCATTATCGTTTTTCTTCCGTCCTGTCCTGCCATATAACTCTGAATGGTTAATTAACTTTTATCCAATTTTTCGCGCAGTATTTTCTCTACGATACCAGGCACCAGTTCCCATGCGATTTCCTTGATCGCTTCAGTAGAAATTTTTTCTACTATCCTTGATGCGACCTTTTCAACAAGATCATCAATTTCAGTCTTCGCAAATGCTTGTGGAGAAAGATTTACATCGTTCCGTGCTGGTTCAGATGACAGCGGTTTTGCTCCTGTAGAGCTTTGAAAGACGGGTATGTCCGGTTTTTCGATATTCATCTGTTGTTCTTCCTCTAAAGACGATATGCTGAATTGATTAAAATTTGGCTGTATTTCGAAGGTCTCCGGTCCGGCTTCTGCGGAAGTGAGCTTGCTTCCATCAGTGTCTTCCTTCTCATACGGAGAGAAAAATTGATCGAGCTTTTGTTCTTTTTCTATGGACTCAGGCTCAAACATTATCTCACCGGCTTTGCCCATTTCAGGCTGAATCCCCATATCCCATTGTCCAGGTTCTGCCCCATCAGGAACTGTATCGTAGTATGAGGGTTTATGTTGTTCTATCAACGGCGGAATTTCCTGCCTTGATTCCGGCTTTTGCATCATTGAATTGAATGCCATCGAAACATCCGATAAGGCATCCGAGAAATCGGGCAGACTTGATTCACTTTTTTCCGGCATTGGTCTGACTGGAGCTTCCGGAGGAATGGCAGCCGGGGCTTCCATTGTATATTCGTTTCTATCCCATCCCAGATCTGATGCGCCTGCAATATCCTTCTGCTGCGCTGAAGATATGCGCGCATCCGGCGCGGATGGTGGTTCCCTGAAAGTTTGATAGATATCCTTTCCAGCCTCGAAAGCATCTTTCGAGAGTTGGTCTTCCGATTTGATCATCGGCCCGGGTCTCTGGGGCTGATGCGCGGTTGTAAATCCGAATGGTGAATCATCCATCATCGGAGCAGCGGGTGGCGTTGGCTTAGGTTGGATTGGAGGAACTGGGACAGGTTGAAGAGGTTTCAGGAAATCCTGGCCTCCGCCGGCTGTTTGGTTTATCGGGAAAGGTGGAATGTTGGGAATCTTCGGCGCAAGAGGATGTGGTCTTATATTTTCACGGGAGGGCTGGTTACCTGTAGCCATGAATGGAGAAACACCCGGGGGTTGCTGGGAAACCGGAATGCCGGCTTGTGTTTCGAGGATACCCTGCAGGGGCACAGGTTGCGGTCTTGGAACCTGTGACGGCTGGCCGGATGGATGTGAAAATGGCATAAAATCTTTTATCGGCGAAGTCTGCTGAGGCTGTTGCTGGGTTTTCGGGAGAAAAGGCGGTTGAGGCTGCGTAACCTTTTCCGATTGAACCCTTTCCGCCGTTTTTCCAGGCATCCGATGCGTTGGGGCCAATCCCAGAATACTGTTTACCTTATCTATCAAAGTCTGTGATTGAAACGGTTTTTGGATGATACCGTCCGCCCTGACGCTATCCGCCCTTTCCTGGTTAAAAGGCTCGAAGGTTCCTTTAAGAAGCAAGACAGGAACAGCGGAGAATTGCGGTGTGTTTTTAACAAACGCGCATACTTCATACCCGTCTTTTTCGGGCATATTTACATCAGCTATAATTATATCAGGCTTTGCTGCATTTATCTTTTCGATAGCCTGATTCCCGTTACTTACGCTTATAACTTCAAAATCCTCATCTGCGAAAGTCAACTCGACAACACGGTGAATCGTCAAACTATCATCAGCCAGCAGCAACCTTTTTGGCATATTAGTTTCCTCTACGCAAGAATCATACTTTTAATATATTATATATAAATGTTTATGTCAAGCAGAAGCCGAGAGTAAAAGTTGCTTTAAGTTTCAGTGCGGATATAATTTCAAAAGAGAATTAATTATGAAAAAAACTGGCAATTGGGTTGCAATACTTGATTTCGGCTCTCAATATACGCAGCTGATAGCGAGGAGGGTCAGGGAACTATCGGTATATTCCGAGATTTTTCCCTATAATACTGAATATAACACGCTCATAGCGCAAAAACCTGGAGCGATAATTCTTTCCGGCGGTCCAGATTCCGTTTATTCGGAAACCGCCCCCATCCCCGACATCCGTTTTATGGCTCCTGGTGTGCCCGTCCTCGGTATCTGTTTCGGGTTGCAGCTTTTGGCTCATAAAGGGGGAGGAAGAGTCGAAGGCGGGCATCAGCGCGAATATGGATACGCGGACCTCAACATTCAAGCCGATTCACTTCTTTTCAAGGGCCTCGAAAAGGTCGAACCGGTATGGATGAGCCACGGAGACCGGGTGACCGAACCACCTTCCGGCTTCAAGATTATTGGTGGCACTTCAATGCTGAAAATCGCAGCTATCGAGAACATTGATAAAAAAATATTCGGCATTCAATTCCACCCGGAAGTCCACCATACGCCGAAGGGTTTGAAAATATTGCAAAATTTCCTCTACGATGTATGCGGATTGAGACCTGATTGGACGATGCAGTCTTTTATCGAAGAAACCGTGAGCACGATCAGGGAAAAGGTAAGGTCCGGAAACGTCATCCTCGGACTGAGCGGGGGTGTTGATTCCTCCGTAACCGCCCTGCTCCTTCACAAAGCGATCGGCGATAAGGTTCACCCCATCTTTATTGACACTGGTTTATTGCGGAAAGATGAAACCACAGAGGTTACTCAAGTCTTCAAAGAGAAATTGGGCATACAAATCGTGACAGCCGACTATAGCAAGCTGTTTATAAAAAAACTGGGACGGACTGCGGATCCGGAAAGGAAAAGAAAGATTATCGGCGCTCTGTTCATCAAATGCTTCGAACGGGAAGCCCGCAGGATCGGCGATGTCCGTTATCTCGCTCAGGGCACGCTGTATCCCGACGTCATTGAATCCACATCCGTCAAAGGACCCTCCGTCGTGATCAAGTCGCATCATAATGTCGGTGGACTGCCGAAAAAGATGAAATTTCAGTTGATAGAGCCGCTACGGGAGCTATTCAAGGATGAAGTCCGCGCTGTTGGAAAAGAATTGGGGCTTCCGGAAGACATCCTGGGCCGCCATCCATTCCCTGGACCTGGTCTTGCCGTGCGTATCCTCGGCAGAATAACCAAAGACAGAGCGGACCTTCTCAGGGCAGTGGATGATATATTCATCAGTGAAATCAGGAAAGCCGGTTGGTATGACAAGATATGGCAGGCATTCGCTGTCCTCCTTCCCGTAAAATCCGTGGGGGTTATGGGTGACGAAAGAACGTACGAAAACGTCGTCGCAATCCGGTCTGTTCATTCGGTTGACGGTATGACTGCGGATTGGGTCAAGCTTCCTTATGAGGTTCTTGCCAGGATATCGAATAGGATTATAAATGAGGTAAAGGGCGTCAACCGGGTCGTTTATGATATCACATCGAAACCACCCGGCACAATCGAATGGGAATAAGGTTTTTAAGATAAGTGTATTATAAATCCGACGGTTTTTTGATGCCGGCAGCAGGGTAAATCGGACTTCCAATTTTAAAGAATAAACAGCTGAACAAATATAATGTTATCGAACGATAAATTCACGCATCTTCACCTTCACACCCAGTACAGCCTCCTCGACGGCGCAATCCGCATCAACGACTTGATGAGATATGTTCTCACTAAAAATATGCATGCGGTTGCGATGACCGACCATGGCGCTATGTTCGGGACCATCCCTTTTTATCAAGCAGCGATATCAGCCGGAGTGAAGCCGATTATCGGAATCGAATGCTATGTCGCCTCTGGTTCTCGCCTGGAAAAGAAAGAGGGGAACCACCGCGAAGAGAGATATCATTTGGTACTGCTTGCGGAGAACAGCACCGGCTATAAGAATCTCTTGAAGCTGATATCAAAATCCTATACAGAAGGATTTTACTATAAACCACGAATAGACAAGGAGATTCTCTCCGAACATTCGAAAGGAATAATTGCGCTCTCAAGCTGCCTGCATGGCGAACTGAATATCCATCTTACAAGGGGAGATTTTCTCTCTGCGGATAAAGCGGCCGGAGAATATAAGGAAATAATGGGAGCTGATAACTTCTTTATAGAACTCCAGAAGCACGGAATAGAACAGCAGGAACAAAACAATCCGAAGTTGGTGGAGATTGCCCGCAAGCACGGCCTTCCGCTCGTCGCCACCAATGACTGCCACTACCTTGAGAGAAACGATGCGGACGCGCATGATGTCTTGCTCTGCATACAGACCAGTTCGCTCTTGACCGATGAAGGCCGGATGAAAATGGATACTCGGGAATTTTTCGTCAAATCTCCGGAAGAGATGCTGCATCTTTTCTCCGAAGTCCCCGAGGCCTGTCAGAACACGGTTAAAATCGCCGAACGCTGTAATGTCGCGCTCGAAACCGGCAAATTGATGTTTCCGAGATACCAGGCACCGGAAGGATACGACCTCGACAGCTACCTCAGAAAAGTCGCCTCCGAAGGACTCGAAAAACGGATGCCTCTTATTCAATTGAATAATCCGGATATGAAAGAAAGCGATATAAGAAGCGCATATTCCGAAAGGCTTCAGGAAGAAATCGCGATGATCTGCAAGACGGGTTTCTCCGGGTATTTCCTGATCGTTTGGGACTTTATTTCTTTCGCTCGGAATAACGGCATTCCGGTCGGACCGGGGCGCGGCTCGGGCGCGGGCAGCCTTGTCGCGTACGTTATGAGAATTACTGATATAGACCCGATCAAATACGGCCTTCTCTTTCAGAGGTTCCTAAATCCGGAGCGAGTATCCCCCCCGGATTTCGATATAGATTTCTGCTGGCGGGAGAGGCCCAGGGTTATTGAATATGTCCGGAACAAATACGGCGCAGAAAGCGTCGCCCAGATAATTACATTCGGAACTCTCGGCGCCAAGGCGGCGCTGAAAGATGTCGCACGCGTTATGTCCATCCCGTTCGATGAATCCAACAAGATTACAAAAATGGTTCCAGATGAGATTAATATCTCGATAGAAGACGCCCTGGCAAAGTCTCCCGATCTTAGCGCGCTCTACAAGAGCGATTCACGGATAAAAAGAGTCGTGGATATCGCTAAAAAACTGGAGGGATTGATCCGCCATGCTTCCATCCATGCCGCAGGGGTAGTTATCAGCCCTGGTCCCATCACCGATCATATTCCCCTCTACAGGGGGACAGGAGACGAGATCACGACTCAATATGCGATGAACGACATCGAAACGATTGGTCTGCTCAAGATGGATTTCCTGGGACTACGGACGCTGACGGTGATAAACGACGCCCTGGAACTCATAAAGAGCAATGGTGCTGAACCCCCCGATCTCGACCGCCTGCCCCTCGAGGACGACAAGGTTTATGAGCTTTTCCAGAAAGGCGATACAAGCGGCATTTTCCAGTTTGAAAGCGCCGGCATGAGGGACATCCTTAAAAAAGTGAAACCGACGAAATTCACGGACCTGATCGCCCTGAACGCTCTTTACAGACCCGGCCCTCTCGGCAGCGGGATGATTGACGATTATATAAACAGAAAGCAGGGCAAGGTGCCCATATCTTACCTGCATCCCAGCCTTGAACAGTATCTCAATGAAACCTACGGCGTAATCGTCTATCAGGAACAGGTTATGCAGATATCGTCGGAGCTGGCGGGCTTTTCGCTGGGCGAGGCGGACCTTCTCCGCCGCGCGATGGGCAAAAAAAAGCACGATGTAATGGAAGCGCAGGAGAAGACATTCATCGAAGGCGCAAAAAAAAGAGAGGTAAAACCGGAGCTTGCGAAAAAAATATTCGAGTTGATGTCTCACTTCGCCGGCTACGGATTCAACAAGTCTCATTCCACCGCCTATGCCCTCCTCGCATATCAAACGGCATATCTCAAGACCCATTACCCCGTATTTTTTATGTCCGCGCTGCTGACAAGTGAAAAGGAAAACATAGAGAAGGTCGCCAAGTATATCAAAGAATGCAAGGATATGAATCTCGAAATTGAAAGGCCTGAAATCAACAATTCCTTTTCCAATTTCACTGTCAAGAATGGAAAAATACTCTTCGGACTGAGCGCGATAAAAAACGTCGGGCCCAAGGCTGTGGAAGATATCGTGAAGAAAAGGGAGAGCGGAGGGCCTTTTAAAAACATCTTCGATTTTTGCAGGCGGGTCAGTCTCCGCGCTGTAAATAAGCGGGTTATCGAACAACTCATCAGCTCCGGGGCAATGGACGCCATGGAGTTCGCCCACAGGCCCCGTGCCGCGATGATGGAGGTTCTGGACAAAGCAATGGAACTCGGCCAAAAGCTGCAGGATGAACAGGAGACCGGCCAGCTCAGTTTTTTTTCGGAAGTCAACGACGACTCATCGTTTTTCACCTCCCTGCTCCCCAGGGACTTCAAGGAATGGAATGAAAAGGAAGTCCTGAGCAAGGAAAAGGAATCGCTCGGATTTTATTTGACCGGCCATCCGCTCAGCAAATTCGAGGAAGATCTTAAACGATTCACCAGCGTCAACCTGCTGGACGCCAGGAATCTCAATTCAGGAGATGAAATCTCGGTGGGCGGGATGCTTCTCAATCTAACCCGCCGGTTCGATAGGAACGAACGCGAGATGGCAACTGCGTCACTCGAAGACCTTTATTCCTACATAAGCGTCCTCATCTTTGCTTCCATCTACGAAAAATGCAGCTCATTCCTTCAATCCGAACAACCGGTGATTATCAAAGGCAAACTTGACAAGGAAGGAAACGAGCCAAAGATAATCGCGCAGGAAATCACATTGCTTTCGAAAATCAAAGCGACCGAGACGAAACAGATACTGATTAAAATGATGCTTCCTGGCCTGGACGATAACGTCATCCAGAGTCTCGAACATATTTTTATGAAATACCGCGGCAATTCCCGGGTAATACTCGAACTTGTCCGGCCCCAGGACATCGCCGCCCGAGTCACGCTGAACGAATTTTTCAAGGTGAACCCGAGCGAGAAATTCATCAAGGAAATCGAAGCCGTCGTCGGCGAGGACAGCATCGTTTTTCTCAGCTAATGGAAAAAGGATTTTTATCACTTAACAATTAATAATAGTTCATAACCCCATTGCAGGAAAAATATAGCGGAAGTTGAACGCTATATCTAAATCCATAGGTTTCCAATAACTCGTTTTGAAGCAAAATTTTTTGTCGAATTCGTTTTCTACCGCGAGGATTCAGGATTTCGATCCAAAAAGAGCTTAACCTGTCATTTGACTGTGATAATTCGTGATGCTATATTGATTTCCCTCATCAAATTTAAGTTTTAGAGGACAAGGATTCAATATGAATGAAATGATGCAGATGCCGAAGTATATGGAATTTGCTGTTCAGTACGCTGCTTTGTTGCTTTGCATCTCCATCCATGAGTCCGCCCATGCCTTATCCGCCCACCTGCTGGGGGATGATACTGCGAAGAACCAGGGACGGATAAGTCTCAATCCTTTAGCGCATATAGACATTTTTGGAACGGTAATATTTCCCCTGATGGCTTTCTTTATGCATATACCCGTCATCGGCTGGGCGAAACCTGTGATGGTGAACGAGATCAATCTTCGGGATGCGAAGCGTGACGACATCCTCATATCGGCGGCGGGACCTGTCAGCAATCTCTTCGCCGCTTTCCTGCTTTTCTCTCTCCTTCCGGTTATGTCCGGCCTGTCGGAAAGCGTTCCCGTGATATTCGCGTTTTATCGTTTCACATTGTTGATAAACATCTACCTTGCCTTTTTTAATCTCATCCCGATTCCTCCTCTTGACGGCAGCGGAATAGTGAGGGGTTTCCTTACGGATAAGATGACTGAAAAATATGATCTGTTAAGGGGATATATGGGATTCATCCTTATATATGTTCTAATGCTGTCGGGCGTCTTCAGGTTTATATTCGAGTTGACCGATTCATTCCTGCTCTCTCTCAGGTTTGCCACAGGATTATAAATTTATTAAAACCATATGTCCGTTCAGGGTTCTTACATCGTCCATCTTGAGTTGTTCGAGGGTCCTCTCGATCTCCTTCTTCATCTCGTTAAAGTCAGCGAGATTGATATTTACGACATCCCCATCGCCCAGATTACGAACCAATACCTGGAATACATAAATCTCATGGAAGAATTGAATATTAACCTCGAATCCGAATTCCTTGTGGTTGCCGCTACGCTGATCTACCTGAAATCCTGCGAATTGTTGCCGCCACCGCCGGGAGAGGAATATGAGAATATGGAGGATTTGAAAGCGGAATTCACCCGCAAACTGGTTGAGTACCAGGCGTTCAAGATGGCAGCGGAGGGATTGTCACGCAAAGACAAAGACCAGATAGGAATTTTCGTCCGTCCTCCCCTTCCCCCGCAGAAAGTAATAACAGACACCGGCGAGGAACTGTTTGAAGTCTCGCTTTTTGACCTTCTTGCCTCTTTCAAAGATGTTCTTGAGAAACTGAGCATCCGAAAAGAAATCGAGATTTCAGTTCAAAGATATCACGTAGAGGATAAAATCATTCAAATAAAACAGCTGCTTGAAAATTCTGAAAAGATCAGCCTTAAAAGCCTTTTCGAGGTAAGCCGCAATAAGGCGGAAGCAATAACTTTTTTCCTCGCCATCCTCGAGATGATCAAAGAAAAATTCATTTTCTGCGTTCAAAAATCGATCTTTTCTGATATCCTGATAATGAAAACCGGAAATGCCCAGGTTGTCGGGAAGAATAACGCGGAAGATCGGATTCAATAATACAAGGGTGTGAAGCATCGTGAGCGAAGATAAGGAATTATCCATAGAATTTAGTAATGACAAGACGGAAACTAACTCCAGCGAAGAAACTGCTTCTGCCGAAACATCGAAGGACATCATATTCGATCACCTGAGCGCTCTGCTGGAAGCCGGTATATTCGTCTCCGAAGAACCGATTGCAATTGACCAGCTTGCGAAACTTAGCGGGGATAGCCCTTCTTTAATCAAGCAAAAACTCGAAGCCCTGATGAAACACTACCGGCATTATCCGAGGGGCATAAGACTGGTGGAAACGGCCGGAGGGTACAGGTTTGAGACGGATCCGACCTACGCGCCGGCATTGAAAAAATATTACAAAGCGAGAGAAAGCTCCAGGTTGACAAAGGCCGCGATGGAGGCGCTTTCTATAATCGCTTACAAACAACCGATAACCGTTCCGGAGATAAACGAAATACGCTCGGTGGATTCGGGTGGAGTGATCCAGAAACTAATGGAAAAAAATCTGATTCGAATACTCGGAAGAAAAAAAGTCGTTGGCAAACCTCTTCTCTACGGAACGACAAAGCAATTTCTTGTGAAATTCGGCTTGAATTCGGTCGAGGACCTGCCGGATTTCGAGGAATTCCTCCATCTCACCGGCAGCGAAATTGAACCCGACAAGCTCAAACAAGAGTTTTCTGAGCATTTCGGCAAGACCGAAGAGAACAAGATGCAGGAAGACGACATCGAACGGGTATCCGAAAATCCGGACGAAACCGGAAAACCCGCCGAACCTAATGTATAACAATACCCGGGTCACCGGCGGATAACAATTTTATAAAGCGCTAAATCTAAAATGCTGATAAGAATCAACAAGATCATCGCCGACGCAGGAATAGCATCCCGACGTGAAGCCGACAGGTTGATCAAGGCGGGCGAAGTCACAGTAAACGGCGAAGTTATGATGGAACCTGGCTTGAAGGTGGATTCTAAGACAGACCATATCAAGGTAAGGGGCCGTCTCGTAAAACCTGTCGCCATGAAAATATATATTTTGCTTAACAAACCCAAAGGGTATGTTACGACCACCGTGGACCCCCAGGGCAGGCCTACGGTGCTGGATCTCATTAAAAAGGTAAAAGGCAGGATCTTTCCCGTCGGCAGGCTGGATTTCCAGTCGGAAGGGTTGCTCATTCTGACCAACGACGGTGATTTTGCACAAAAAGTGATGAAGCCCAGGCAAAAGATAAAAAAAGTTTACGATGTTAAAATCAGGGGACAGCTGAACGAGAATTTGAAAAGGAAACTTGAATATGGTATTGATGTTGAAGGCGTAAAAATGCACTTGGATAAGGTTGAAATAATCAAAGCCGTCAACAACTCATGGCTGCGTGTAACCTTGCTCGAAGGCAAGAACCGGCAAATAAGAAAAATCTTCGACGAGGTTCAACACCCGGTCGTCAAGATAAAAAGAATCCAAATCGGCAATCTCAAAGCCCCAAGACTTAAACCCGGCGAGTACATCTTTCTGGAAGATCATCATCTCAAACAAATCCTTGAAAGGAGTACGAACTAATGCTTAAATTGCTGCCAGATCATATAGCTGCCATTGATCCGTACATACCAGGAAAACCCACCGAAGAATTGGAAAGAGAATACGGAGTCAAAAACTCCATAAAAATGGCTTCTAATGAAAACCCCCTCGGCGTATCCGAGAAGGTAATCAAGGCAATCTGCGAAGCTGCAGAAAAAGTGAATCTGTATCCCACAGGAGACAGCTATTTCCTAAGGCTTAAACTCTCAGAAAAATATAAGATACCGATAGACCATATAATATGCGGTTCGGGATCAGTTGATCTGATAGAAATGCTGCCGAGGACGTTTCTTAACCATGACGAAAATGTTGTTTCTTCTGAAATGAGTTTTCAATCATATAAAATTGCGACATATATGGTGAATACAAACTTTAAAGCCGCTCCTGTAAAAAACTACGGATTCGATCTCGATGCCATTCTCGGCTTGGTTGATAATAAAACGAAAATCGTCTTTGTCGCCAACCCGAACAATCCGACAGGAACGTTGATAAAACGGAAGGAGATGGACGCGTTCATCGCGAAGCTTCCGCCAGAACCGATTCTGGTGCTCGATGAGGCATACTTTGAATTCATAGAGGACCCTGATTATCCCAACGGTTTGGAGTATCTCGACAGCAGAGAGAGAATTTTTATAATGCGTACTTTCTCCAAGATTCATGGATTGGCTGGGCTGAGAGTCGGCTACGGTATAGGCAGCAAAGAGATTGTTTCGGCTCTGAATAAAATCCGCTCGCCTTTCAATGTAAACGCAATAGCCCAGGCGGCAGCGCTCGCGGCGCTCGATGACCACGATTTCGTAATCCGCTCCCGCAAGGCGATAAACGAGGGATTGCGTTATCTCTCAGCAGAATTCACTCGGCTCGGAATTGAATACATTCCGTCATATGCAAATTTTATAATGATATTCCCAGAGAAATCCGCCGTCGATGTGGATGAGCAACTCAAGAGACGCGGTATCATCGTGCGCCTTGGCGGAAAAAGTCTGAGAATCTCCATCGGCACGATGAAACAGAACACAAGGTTAATCAAAGCCCTTGAGGAAATATTGTAATATCATATCAATGGATGATGGAAAAACCGATCATCGCTATTGACGGACCGGCAGGCGCCGGAAAAAGCACTTTAGCAAAAAATATTGCAAAAGAGCTTAGATTGATTTATATAGACAGCGGCGCAATGTACCGCGCGTTCGGTTTGAAATGTATCAGCGCCGGCATCAGCCCCGAAGACATTGACGAAATAACCTCGATTCTGGAAAAAACTATCATCGAATTTAAATCTCTGAGCGGGGAACTCAAGATTTTCCTCGATGGAAAAGATATTACGCACCGGATAAGGACCCCTGAAGCTGGAAAAGCCGCATCAGTTTTTTCAGCAATCCCGACTGTTCGAAAAAAAATGATCGCCCTTCAGAGGAAGATCGGGGCCGGAGGCGGTGTCGTGATGGACGGAAGAGACATCGGCACCGTCGTCTTTCCTGATGCGGATGTGAAGATATTTCTGGAAGCTCGAAGCGAAACCCGGGCAATCAGACGGTACAAGGAACTATTTGGAGAGGATAAAGAGCTTGATACCTCTTCAAACGAATTCCAAAAAATATTATATGAGCAAGCAGGGCGGGACAACGCGGACATAAACAGGGCCAGCTCGCCCCTGAAGCCGGCAGTGGATGCAGTGATACTCGATTCGACGGTGATGACGAAGACCGAGGTTCTTCGCAAGGCCCTTGCTCTCCTCAAAGAGAGGGGTATAGGGATGAACGAAGAATGACCGATCATCCTAACTATTTGAAAAATGGAAGATTATAAGCGTGGACACTTGACAACATGAGTTCTGATAAATAGAATTGCAGTTACAAGGTAGGGCTATGATTAAAAAAGATATTGTTGAAAAAGCTTCTGAAAAAATCACCGAAGAACCCAGAGTCAAAATCCAGCAGGCGGTTGATAAGATATTCGATGAAATGAAGAACGCCCTCTTGAAAGGCGAAAAAATCGAACTGCGGGGCTTCGGCGTATTCGAAATCAGACCGCGTAAGACCGGTATCGGCAGAAACCCCAAGACAGGTGCAACTGTAATTATTACCCCGGGGAAAAAAGTAAAATTCAGACCCGGTAAAAAAATGTTGGAGCTATAAAATCCGATTTCCTCGGCGCTTCATATATTACCTTGAAACTTTATAAGAAACTTAAGCTATGATTCCAGATACATTGCCGTTTGAAAATAAATCTTTTCTCGCTCAGCATAAAACAAATATCCTGCTTTTTATTCTTACAGTTCTCAGCACTTTCTACACCGGTATGCTGCTCTCCGTCAGTGAAAACGATATTAACGCACAAATAGGCATCAGCGGCGAAGCGGATTTGTGGAAAATTCTTTTTCAGCCGAAGATACTCTTCAACGGCGGACTCTTTTCGCTCGCCATTATGTCCATCCTCCTCGCCCATGAAATGGGGCACTATATCGCCTGCCGGAAGTACCGAATCAACGCAACCCTGCCTTACTTCATTCCATTCCCGACTCTGATCGGGACGATGGGCGCTTTCATCAAGATAAAATCTCCCATTACATCGAGGAAGGCACTTTTCGATATCGGAGCTGCCGGCCCCATCGCCGGGTTTGTCCTTGCCGTTCCCTGGATGTTCATCGGAATGAGTCTGAGTGAGGTTGCCGTGGCAAAGCACACCGAAGCCATGCTGATAATGCAGGATCCGCTGCTGACGAATCTGATCGTCAAAATAATGGGGCTCAATGTCCCGCCGGGCTATGACGTAATGGCGCATCCGGTCTATATCGCCGCTTGGTTCGGATGCCTCGCCACGGCGATCAACCTTATCCCCGTCGGCCAGCTGGACGGAGGACATATCATCTATTCCCTGTTCACAAAAAACGCCACAAAGATATACAAGTACTCTTTCGCCCTGACCTGTATCATTGCGATTTCAGCTGTTTATATAGAGGGCTTCTTCGGCTGGGCCTTGTGGATACTTATCATTTATTTCCTAATGCGTAAAGGCCACCCCCCGACGCTCGATGATTCCTCCGCGTTGGACGGAAAGAGAAAAATCCTCGCACTCGTAACTATGATCATATTCATTCTGACCTTCATGCCGATACCGATAAAACTCACTCCTTGAATTATGAAAACCGATAAAGCAATTCTGGCCGTCGAAACAGCGATGGGCAACGCTGTCGCTCTGAAAATCTCCGACAAAATTCATCTATGCAAAGACAAATCCGATGTAACCATTCGAAAATCGGGCGTGATTCTGAAGATTGATTCCATACTGAATGAACACACTGTGCGAATCGAAGACCTTTGTGCAATCGGTGTGAACACCGGCCCAGGGTCGTTCACGGGAATCCGCATCGGCATCGCTCTCGTAAAAGGGCTAGCGAGACCGTGCGACATACCCGTCGTACCGGTCAACTCCTTTCAGGCGATATCGCATCAGCTCGGCCTGAAGAGAGATCATTATATAATCATAAACGCCGGCGGCGGCTTTCTCTACGCCCAGGCTTTATCTGATCCGTATAAAAGCGATTCCTTCTCGCCTGCCATACTCATTCACATTGATAACCTCGAAGAAAATCTGCCTAAGAACATACCTGTGATCCTTTACGGAGAAAAGTTGGAGAAGGTATCGGAAAAACTGAAAACAGTATCGCCGCAGTGCGCCATCATCGAATCCTCGTCCCCAATAGTGAATTCGATAGCATTGCTGACTGAAGAGGCGATGGAAACAGGACGCCCTTGCGGCTACCGGGATATCAAGCCGCACTATTTAAAACCCTCATATGCCGATTTATAAAATATTTTTCTTCCCTCCTCGAAGCAACTCTTGCCTTGTGCTTTACGTTCTTATAATCTATCTTTATAAATATGAACAAGATTAATTGGAATAAATACCGGGAATTATACCCCATCGTTAAAGAACGGGTGTTTCTCGATCATGCTGCATTATCGCCCCTTTCAAAGACGATTGTCGCGGACATCCGGGAACTCCTTGAAGATTATTCGATGTATGGCTCGCTGAAATGGGAGAAATGGTTTAATAAAGTGGAGGACGCGCGCGTTTTCGCGGCAAGGCTGATCAATTGCACCGCTGACGAGATTTCGTTTGCTGTCAACACGTCCGACGCAATTATGTATGTCGTGGAGGGTCTGGACTGGAAATCGGGGGACAATATCGTATCCGTGGAGCGTGAATTCACGGCGAACTATTACCCCTGGACGTCCCTCAAAGTGGACGGCGTGGAATTGAAGCTCATCCCTCAAGACGGCGGCCGCTTCCGCATCGAGGACATCAAGAAAGCGATAAACAGCAGAACCCGCCTCGTCACAATCAGCTGGGTGCAGTTCCTCAGCGGTTTTCGCGCTCCCCTAAAGGAGATCGGCGAACTTTGCAGAAGAAAAAATGTCCTCTTTGCGATTGACGCCATCCAGGCGCTTGGTGCTCTCGAGCTCGATGTCAGAGAGTGCGGGATCGATTTTATGTTCTGCGGCGGCCCGAAGTGGCTCCTCTCCCCGCTCGGCACCGGCATCTTTTATTGCCGCAAAGATCTGGTCGAACGCCTGCGCCTACGCCGCCTCGGCTGGATGAGCGTGAAGGAACCATTTGATTTCCAAAATCTTTCACAGCCTCTCAAGGACAGCGCACGCCGCTTCGAATATTCGAACCTTAACCAGGCTGGCCTGATAGGTCTTTGCAGGGCGCTGCAAACCTTCCTCGAAATAGGCCCGGAAAATATCGAGGAAAGGATTCTATATCTTACGGATTTGATCGCTGATGGAATCGCCGGTAAAGATATACCGATTTATTCTCCGAGGAATGACGGAGAAAAGTCGGGCATTATAAGCTTTGCTTTGGGTGAAAAGACGCAAACGTTATACGATAAACTGACGAAAGAAGACATCACCGTCTCCCTCAGAGAGGGAATGATCCGTGTGGCACCCCATTATTATAATAATGAGGGCGATATCGATGCGTTTTTAAGACATTTAAGTTAGATTTCTTAGATACCGGTGCGGCATAAAAATTGCTGTTTGTAGGGCGAGTATCGAAATATGGCAAAAACAAGGGTAATTGTAATGGCTGGCGGGGTCAGCCCGGAGCACGATATATCGCTCCTGTCGGCGATGAACGTCGTCCGCAACCTGGACGAGGATACATACTCCATCTATCCCTCGATGATCACGAAAGACGGAGCCTGGCTCCTCGCTGAAAAACCTGCCGGAGCCGATGAACAAAAAGATTTCGAATACAACGGCTTTTTCGCCGGGCGTCTTGAATACAAAAAAACGAACACCGGCGTCTGGTTGGACAAGCTGATAAACCTCAAACCGGATGTCGTCTTTATAATGATGCACGGTCCCGGCGGAGAGGATGGCAAGATTCAGGGTATGCTTGAACTCGCTGGCATACCGTTCGCGAGCCCCGGCGCCACTGCCTGCGCGGCCGCGATGGATAAAATCCTGACGAAACTCATCATCGAACAGATCGGGCTGCTGACCCCTCCCTATATCGTGATCCATAGCCACGACTGGAGGCAGGATAGGAAAGCCTTTGTCGAAAAAATCGAAAAAGACCTCGGTCTGCCGGTCTTTATCAAGTCCCCCACCCTCGGTTCGAGCTACGGCATCGGCGTTGCGGATAGCGCAGGCGATGCGGAGAATATCTGCAACGACCTGCTTCAAAAAAACACACGCATCATCGTGGAGAAATATATATCCGGCACGGAACTGACCGTTCCGATCCTCGGAAATTCATCCGATGGAACGGCCGAGGCGCTGCCGGTCATTATGATTGTCCCGAAAAAGACCCGTTTCTTCGACCTCGAAGCAAAATACGACAACACTATCACGGACGAGATCGTCCCCGCGCCGATAGACGACGCCGTGCGCGATCGCTGCCAGAAGGACGCGCTGCTGCTCTACTATGCGCTCGGTTGCGATTGCCTCTCACGCATTGACCTCATCTGGAACGAAAAGCCGTATTTCCTCGAAGTGAACCCCATCCCCGGCTTCACCTCCGCCTCGCTATACCCCAAGGCTGCCGCCGCAGCAGGCCTCCCCTACCCTAAACTCCTCGACCGTCTCGCCGAACACGCCATCACCGCTTATAAATGCCGCCGTTTGATTTTTTAGTTACCTACCCCCGGATAGCCAAGCTTTTTGGATTCGATATTGACATATCGCAAATTGACTGATATATGAATTTATCACTCACAATATGGAAGGTTGAAAAGATGTTTTTAATGGAAAGTACGAAAAAGGCTTTCAATGCTGAGTTGGTAAAATCGTCCGTCTTCGCTAAACAGTTCAAACCCTCCGTAACGTGCTGTTGTTGCGGCTTTCCTTTCAATTGCTGTTGTCCGTTCTAACGGACAATTCAGTTTCTTTTTAAAAATCATTTCTAACTGAATTCGTTCGAAGAAATATAGCGTCCGCCCTCCAAAGCGGGACGTTATTCTTAACAGATTAACTATGTAAAATATTGAAGGTTTATTATGAATATACTAAAAGCAATCGGTAATACTCCGCTCGTGGAGTTGAAGAATATATACCCAGGCCATAAAAAGATAAAAATATTCGGAAAACTTGAAGCCTGCAATCCCGGCGGTTCGGTAAAGGACAGGACTGCCCTTTATATGATCGAGGGAGCGGAAAAAAGGGGTGAGCTGAACCCACGAAAAACGATTATCGAAGCGACCTCCGGCAACACAGGCATCGCGCTGGCAATGATATCGGCAATAAGGGGCTACAGGATCAGGCTTTATATGCCTGAAACGGCGAGCGTCGAAAGAATAAACATCATTAAAGCTCATGGGGCGGATGTCCGTCTGACACCGGCGGGCACGGGGATGGATGGAGCGATAGAAGAAGTAGAAAACCTTTATCAGAATGAAAAAGAGAAATATTTCTGGCCGAATCAATTCGCAAACCCGGATAACGTACTCGCCCACAGCGAGACGACGGGGCCGGAAATATGGAAACAAACCGTTGGGGATTTCGATGCAGTGATCGCCGGGCTCGGCACAACCGGAACAATAATGGGCATCAGCCGGTTCTTGAAGCAAAAAAGGCATAGGGCGAAAATTATCGGTGTCGAACCACCTGTCGGACACAAAATACAGGGATTGAAAAATCTGTATGAATCCAAAGTACCGCCGATTTATGATTTGAATTGTCTCGATGAAAAGATTACGGTCGACGATGAAGAGGCATTTGAAAAATGCCGCCTCCTTGCAAAGAAGGAAGGACTGCTTCTCGGTATGTCCAGCGGCGCGGCCGTCGCTTCCGCCCTGAAGTTCGCTGAGAAAATCGAACAAGCGAAAATAGTCGTTATCCTGCCGGATAGGGGAGACCGCTATCTCAGTACATGCCTGTTCAAACCGTTTTGCGCGAAATGCCTGCGCCCAGCTGCCGAAGAACTATAATTACTATGAACCGCAATCTGCGGCGAAACTTCGAATAACTACGACTCAAGTTCGGGCAAGCAAATATGGTATGGTAAATTGAAGAATGATGATTGAAGCGAGAATAATCCCTTTTGTGAGATTGCTCCCGCACCGGACAAAAAAATGCCCGTGAGCTTTCTGCTCACGGGCATCCAGTTTATCTTAATCTTTTCAGATATTAATAACGGCTGCGGTTGTATCCGCCGGTGGAACGGCGTGCGCCACCATCGCGGTTTTCGCGAGGACGGGCTTCGTTCACGTTGAGCTTGCGCCCGCTGAGTTCTGTCTCGTGGAGATTCTGGATCGCCGCCAAGGCGTCTTTTTTCTCCGGCATTTCGATGAAAGCGAACCCTTTGGAGCGGTTGGTATCGCGGTCCATGATGATCTGCACCGACGCAACTTCGCCATGGGCGGAGAATGCTGTGCGGAGGTCTTCTTCAGTCGTTTCGAAAGATAAATTGCCTACATAGATGTTCATTTAATACTTCACTTAGTTAAAAACTTATCGCCATGTAAACCAACCTGGAATTTCCCACATGGCGATTTAAGGAAAATCCCGACTAACGTCCATAGACGCACTTGCTCTTTCTTCCGCCGATACAGACAAACCCGGACACAGCATTCCACCGAAATGAAATCTACGGCGGATTTGCTTCGGACAAAAGAATTCAAACCTTGGAGGCAGGCGGTCTTGTCCCGCCCGAAAAACACTAACAACGGTCTCTACATGCTTAGCCGGAACATCTATATCTCACCATGTTCCTCACCCTACCGGCAGGAACAGAACATAGCCAGTTCGTTTACTTATCTCGCGTAGAAAAGCTCACGCGAACACTTGAGCATCGCAAGCCTGCGCAAATTCGCTTTCGTCCTTTCCCCCGCAGGCCGGAACCAGGACAAAGCGACGGCTCGACAGCCGCTGGGGCCCAATGTGTGCAGCCCCTTTCACTCCGCCATTATCAGCGAGTTGGCGGAACCTCGACATGCTACCGCAGCATCATGCGTTCCCGTTCAAAACATGACGCCCCCGGTGTTTCAAAGATCCGTGCAGTCCGAACATCGCGCTTCATATAAACGCGGTGTTGCTCTCCGGCAGCGCGCTTCGTAAAAAACGCAGTGCCGAAGAAACAATAATACAGGAAATTATATGCTTGTCCAGCTTTATTTTTCATTTCTAAAAACAAATATTTCCTTCATTATGAGGAACATTTTGAAGGTAAAGATGATTGTCATTTTAGGGGAGATTTCAAAGGGGGCAGCAAATATAAAAGACCGTCATGCTCGGTGTTACTTCAAAGGGCTACAACCGGGCATCTTCGTTTGAGTATCAGATGATGATTGTCATGCTCGTGGATGCTCCGCAAGGTGGGAGCTGGTCACATCCGGCGAATATAAAATCGCGCGTCGTGGCCCGCTCCCACAAAAAAATGATCGTTGCGGGAGCTGGTGTCCCTTTAGGGCACTTGCTCCAGAAAAAACACTAATACGAAGATTCCCTGCCGTCTCCCCTTCGAAGTAACACAGGGAATGACAAACATTTTTTATCGCGGGACATGGTCCGCTCCCACAAAAAAATGATTGTCATGCTTGGGGATTCTTGGAACGGCGGCAGCAGGGCATCTTCATTTGAGTATAAATAATGATTGTCATTCCCTGGAACTCTTCGAAGGGATGCCGCCAAAGAAAAGATTGTCATTCTCCGGGATACTTCGAAGGGAAACGACGGGGAATCTTCATCATAGGCATATCAGTTCCTTCCCCGGTACCCCTTCGATGCCTGCCTCAGGATGACCATTCTCAGCGGGAGCTGGTGTCCCTTCAGGGCACCTGCTCCCAAAATAAAAGGACTCGTCATTCTGAAGCAAACCCCGGAGGGAAGCCCCTGAAGAATCCAATATTTTTTTAATCGCGGGACGTAGCCCGCTCCCACAATAAAAAATGATTCCCAGGCATTATATCTTGGTCTTGATTTCCAGAAGAACCGCTCCCGGCTGGATTATATATTGCGTCTGCAATTTTTTGGCATGTTCATAAGCTTGTGGCCATTTTTTCCAGAACTCCTTGTCACAGACAGCCAGATTCTTGCATTGAACGCATGATTCGATTGCGTTAGCCGTTGTGCACTTGCGGACTTCACAATTGCCCGTCAGCATTTTGTTTTCGGGCTTGTCGCCTGATTTGCAGCCGTAACAGAACACTTTGTCGGGATCGAATTCGATTCCATGGTTCTTTTTCATCTCCCACTGTTCATATACGAGTTTCTTAGCCTTTGCATCATTTTCGATGGTTGCCTTATACAGCTCGCACGTTTGAAAACAGGGAATTCCGCAATAGGACAGCTGCTTCAAATCAACAGGCTTTTTCTCCTGATTTTTGTTGTCTTCGGTGCCGGTTCTGGCGCCAAGGCGCGGGCCCCATGCCATGAGAGCGCAACAGGCTCCGCCGACATGCGCGCATTGTTTTAAAAAACTACGCCGACTTGTTTTTGATTCCATAAAGACCTCCTTGAGTTTAATGATAAATCATATGTTTCGTTCAATTCCATAATTTTAACACATAAGCGCTTAATTAAAGCTAACGGGAGCTTGTGATGGACAGTACTAAAGAAATCCATTTCGAAATCTTCACATATCCTTCAAGTTAAGTTGAATATTAGCCACCAAGAAGATAAATACTCTTAAAATCTAACGTAATAAGACCTATATTTGTTCAATGTCAGGAAAATGCACTATTTTTTTAACCTAAATATGATTGTCATGCCCGGGGATACTTCGCAGGGCTGCAGCCAAAGAAAAGATTGTCATGCTCGGGGATGCTTCGCAGGGCTACGACCGGGCATCTTCATCTGATATCTTTCAGGCCGATTCAAGCCTTCGTCTCGGCTGGAGCTGGTCACATCCGGCGAATATAAAATCGCGGGGCATCAGGCTGTGTTATAATAAAAGATTGTCATTCTCCGGGATACTTCGAAGGGGAAACTACGGGGAATCTTCATTATAGGCATATCAGTTCCTTCCCTTGCATCCCTTCGATGCCTTCCTCATGATGACGCAGGTTTGTGCGGGAGCTGGTGTCCCTTTAGGGCACCTGCTCCAGAAAAAACACTAATACGAAGATTTGCAGAATCCTTCGGATTTCCTGCTGTCTCCCCTTCGAAGCAACACAGGGAATGACAAACATTTTTTATCGCGGGCATGGCCCGCTCCCACAAAAAAATGATTGTCCAGCTCGGAGCTGCTTCACAGGACGGCAGCGGGGCATCTTCAGTAAGACGACCGTCATGCTCGGAGCTGCTTCGCAGGGCTGCGACCGGGCATCTTCGTTTGAGTATCCAGATAATGATTGTCATGCTCAATGTTACCTATAAGGGCTGCGACCAGACATCTTTACTTGAACAAAAACAAGCGCTAAAAAAAACGTTTAAATCAGCTTTCGCCTACTGTCTGGGCGGGCTATAATGAACAAAGAAGTATTCTTTAAGTAAATAACATGTCTAATCAAGGAGAAGGCGTTATGAAAAACATTTTCCCAAGGTCATTGCTGTTTGTCATTGCAGCTTTTCTCGGCGTAACTGGATTTTTATCGGGAGAGATCATTGTCCGGCAAGAGGTGGCTGGACCCAACGAAACAAACTGCTATCTTATCTATGACAGTATAAGCAAAGAGGCGGCGATGATTGACGCCGTCGGACCCATAAATTCGCTGATCGAGGTTATTGAAAAAAACAGCCTTAAACTGAAATATATTTTTGCCACCCATTCTCATATGGATCACATCTTTGGGATTCCCGGTCTGAAAAAACGGTTCCCCGATGCGTTGTTCGGCATGAATAAGAAAGAATACGAAGACCTTTTCCTTTTTAAGGATTGGATGGAAAAGAATGCCGACCCGAAGGAACTGCAAGAAATGAAACAGAATCCGGATATAGCCGCGTGGTTCGAATACGACCTGTCCGCTTTCCCCGTCCCTGATATCTGGCTTGAAGATAACCAGGTTTACACCCTCGGAGAATCAAAGATCGTGACTCTTCTGACCCCGGGCCATTCGGCAGGCGGGACGAGTTTTCTCGTGGGAGATATGCTATTCTCCGGCGACCTTCTCTTCTACAGGACTGCCGGCAGGACCGACGGGCTCGGAGGTTCGAAAAGCGAGCTGATTAAATCCATCAAGCGCCTGTACAAGATGCTTCCGGACAGCACCAAGGTCCATCCCGGGCACGGCCAATCCACCGACATTGGTTCCGAAAAGAAAGAAAACACAAGGGTAAGACCGGAAACAGAATAATCAGTTTCTTTACGAGTTCAAGTCTCCGCAATTGGACTATAGTTGACCGCTGGATGTTGCCGGCATCAATAGAGAAAGGACTCGTCGTTCTGAAGCAAACCCCGGAGGGAAACCCCTGAAGAATCCAGTGCTTGTTTTAATCGCGGGGCATGGCCCGCTCCCACAAAAAAATGATTGTCATGCCCGGGGATACTTCGAAGGCATTCAGCCGGGCATCTTCATTTGAGTATAAATAATGATTGTCATTCTCCGGGATACTTCGAAGGGAAGCGACGGAGAAATGCAGAGCATTCTGTAATCTTCATTATGGGTGAATTGGTTCCTTCCATCGGATCCCTTCTAAGTAACACTCAGGACAAGTCCTTCCCTTGAATCCCTTCGATGCCTTCCTCAGGATGACGCAGGTTTGTGCGGGAGCTGGTGTCCCTTTAGGGCACCTGCTCCCCAAAAAAGGCCTGTCATGCCCGGGGAACTTCGCCAGGTGGGAGCCGGTCACATCCGGCGATTTAAAAAATGACTGTCATACCCGGGGATGCTTCGCAGGGCTGCTGCCGTGCATCTTCATTTGAGTATCTTCAAGATGATGATTGTCATGCTCGGTTCTACTCCGAAGGGCAACAGCCGGGCATCTTCGTTTGAGCATCCGGAAAATGATTGTCATGCTCGGTTCTACTCCGAAGGGCAACAGCCGGGCATCTTCGTTTGAGCATCCGGAAAATGATTGTCATGCTCGGGGATGCTTCGCAGGGCTGCAACCGGGCATCTTCATTATAGGATTCTTATATCCATACTGCTTTTCAAACCTTTGCTTTTATCCGTTCACTGTTATATCCTTCAATACAGTAACGCAGGAAGGATACGATCCATGAAAAAATTCTTGATCCTTTCATTTGTTTTATTATTAATACCAGCTTTTTCATTCCCCGCGCAGGATTCAGCCAAAAATGACAATCAACCTGACAATCAGGAACTCACCATCCAGACGAATAATCAAAACCTGAAGCTCCTCGTGCTGAAAGACAATTCCTGGTTGATTATGAAAAATAATGTCGTAGTCTGCCCGGAATGGCTAAACGGCGGAATCGCCGTAACCGGCAGCCCGGATACTGAAAATGAAGGAACGACTTATCGGATAAACACGATATATGTCCACGGGAGAAATCTATCTCTCGATGTCGTGAATTCTGATGAAGAAGAGAAGGAACTGAAAGCATCCACTTCTCAGCAAACGGCGGCGTTCACCTGCTATCTGAATTTTGAAACGAATCGAAGCAGATGCCTGAGGACGGAAGGCGATATGCGAACCATCGCCGCAGCGATCAATATCTATTTTGCCGATAACGGTCAATACCCCGACAGCGGATTCAAAAATCTTCTTACCGCTCTGGAGGATAATTATATAGCCTCCATGCCGCGCGTTGACGGCTGGGGCAATCCTTTGATTTACGAAATAGGATCCGGTAACGGCATCTCAGACCAATCCTTCAGGCTGATAAGCTACGGCAAGGACGGCAAACCGGGCCCCACCCCGCCGGATGGAAGTATCCCGCCGAACGATAAAGACTTCTTCAACTACGATATCCTGATCAAGAGCGGCGGAATTACATGCAAATGCTGCCTCTTCAAACTGGAACTCCTCGAAAACGATCCCCGGCCGTAAATCAGCAGAGGAAAGCTACGGAGAATTGAAACAGCAAGCTTAGAAAATCCATCAAGCGCCTGTACAAGATGCTTCCGGACAGCACCAAGGTCTATCCGGGACATGGCAAATCCACCGACATCGCCTCTGAAAAGAAAGAAAACACAATGTTCAAACTTGAAACAAATTCTGAGTAATTTTTTTCTACGCCGGAGATGGAGTTTTAACCGTTTCTAGCTTACAGACATAGAAAAAATCGCGGGCGCCATCAAAGAATTCATTGAAAATGAACCGAAAGAAACTTAGTCGGACAGGTGGATATAAAAACTAACACATTATAAGAATTGCTCTAATTTTTTATACAAAGGCATGAAGAACCATAAAAACATACTGATATAAATAAGAAATAATGCAATCACCATTTTTATGGCAGCTTTTACAGTATTTTTATATTGCAGCCTTTTTGCAATGTCCTTTTCTCTCCATATTTCACCAGCCCATAAAATCGCCATTGCCGCAACGAGGACTCCGCCAATTGTTATGCAACCTTGAATACCTTGTTCCAAGACTGATGTATAAAAACCAAGATTTTCTTTGTTAACATGATGACTAATATCGCATATAAAGGAACTCTTCAGAAAGATAAGAGCAGTCAAACATGCTCCCATTATTGATAGCCAAACAAAATCTATTATACCCAATCGTAGGTGAAATTTCTTTTCTTGAACATCTAAGCCACCCGCTTCAATCGGATGCTTAGGGAGAATTAAACGTGGTAAGAGCGTACAAATAATAAATAAAACTCCAACGACCAGTGAATAATAAGCATTGCTTAAATAGATTTTTAATAACAAGCTTAATCCGAATAGATTGAAGTATAAAGACAATTGAAGGAGGTAAAAAGTAAGGTCTTTAACTCTTTCAATAGCCGAATAGATCAATTCAGCAACAATGTAAAATATAATAGGATACTCTATATACATATTAGTCAATATATAATATTAAGATTAATATTACAATTTATTTTTACATATTAGATTATGCAACATCATTTCAATAAATTTAATAGAGCCGTTGCTCTCGTTCTCAGTAGTCATATCGAGATATACCCGGCCTGTTTCCAATTTTTTCAATATTACCATCAGAATAACACTTACTAATCTAACCAGAGTCTCCTAGTTTGGATACAATCTTATATCTTTTATTTTTTTATCGATCGTGCTTAAGCCTCGCTCCGTGGAACCTATCCTGAAGTCGATTCATGGCTCCGCTCGACTTAAGCATCTACCAATTTACAGAAACAAGGATACACTTACTTAAAAATTATTCCTATTGAAAACTAATTATTTTTAATTATAATAGCAATAAAGAGAATAATTATGAAAGAATTACCTAGTCCTTTTTATCCTGGAAAACCTGTTCATCCTGAATTTTTTACCGGTAGAAAAGATCAAATTAAAGAGATTATGAGATTAATGCACGATACTATAAAAGGAAGCCAAAGAAATGTTTTTATTATTGGTGAACGAGGAATTGGTAAATCGTCAATAGCATCGTTTATAGATTGGTGGGGTCAGAATAATTATCAATCATTTTTATCTTGTCATACATTTTTAGGAAATACAATCAATGTAGAAGCGATGGTAGGGAAAATTATTGAAGAACTTCTTGAAAAGGTTAACAAAAAACCTTATTGGGATAAGATAAAAAAAATATTCGGAAATACTATTACAGAAGCAGGTCTTTTCGGAATAAATATTAAGTTTAATCCAACAGATGATCAGATGAAGGATTTAATTGAGAATTTTCCATCAAAATTGTTAGAAATTTCTAATAAAATAAAAGAGAATTCAGAAGATGAAAATCCATGTTTTCTAATAATTCTCGATGATATTGACAAGATAATCGATAATGAATCCTTTCATTATTGGATAAAAAGTACGTTAGATTATATGTCAACAAATAAAGATTTTATCAATTTTCCCCTTTGTTTAATCTTAGTCGGCTTAGAAGATAAATATGAAGCTCTATCTAAATATCAACCTTCTACAAAACGAATATTTAATGTCGTAAAAATCAACAGAATGACAAATATGGAAATTGAAGAATTAGTTTCTAATGCTCTGGATAAAGTAAATCATACAGTAACAAAGGAAGCATTAGATCTAATATCTACATATTCAAGTGGTTTGCCAGTGGTTGCACATGAGATTGGTGATCAAGCATATTATATAAGTGAAGATAGTGAAATAGATATGGAAGATATGGCAAATGCAATTACTAAAGCAGCTCATCAAATTGGAACTAAATATATAGAATCAAAAATAACAAAAGCTATTCGAAGTGAAGATTATAAATCCATACTTAAAAAAATAAACAAGGACGAAATATCAAATACTTTCAACATCAGCCACATTAAAAAAATACTAAAAGATGAAGAAAAAAAGAAGCTAAGTAATTTTCTAGTCCGAATGCAGGAACTTGGTTTGATTAATAAGGATTTTTCAAAAAAATCAGGGTCATATCATTACACGCAATCAATATATCCTGTTTATTTATATATGATTTCTCAGAAGAAATAACTAATCTCAAAAAAATTTCTATACACATCACATTTCAATAAACTATATGGCAATTATTATGTAAATTTTTATAATTTGCCCCTTATTTCAATAACTGAAAATTATAGTACAATCCTCTTTATAACGAGAGAATTTAATTGGATTTAATTATAAGGGGAGCCAAATGAGACCGGTATTGAAGTTATTGGAAAGCGATTTGATAGAGAAGATCATCGCCGAGGGGCGGGAGATATTGTGCAAGCTGGGCGTGGAGATTCATAACGACGGCGTGGTCAAGATGATTTCGGACAGCGGGGCGAGCGTGAAGACGGTTGACGGGAAGCAGCGGGTTTTCTTCACGCAGTATATTATAGACAAGGCGCTTTCCACGGCGCCGAAGTCGTTCAAGTTGTATGATGTTCTCGGCGAAGAGACGCATAACTTCGCTGGGAACAGCGTCCATTTCACCCCCGGCTCCGCCGCGATAAATATCCTGGACCACACAAGCCAGACGATGCGAAAGCCGCTCACGGCGGATTACGTCGCCTACGCCAAGCTGATGACGAAGATGGGGAACATCGCCTCGCAGGCCACGGCGTTCATCCCGTCCGACGTCCACGACAAGATTTCGGACAGCTACCGGCTGTTTTTAAGCCTTATATACTGCGAGAAGCCGGTCGTAACCGGCGCGTTCACCATCGAGGCGTTCGGGATCATGAAAGACCTCCTGCTCGCCGTGCGCGGCGGGGAGGCGGCATTGAAGGCGAAGCCGCTCGCGATTCTTTCCTGCTGTCCGACGTCGCCGATCAAATGGAGCGACGTTACTTCACAAAACGTGGTTGATTGCGCGAAGTATATGATACCGGTCGAATATATCTCGATGCCGCTCTCCGGTTTTATGGCGCCCGTGACGCTCGTCGGCAGCCTCATCGAGCACACCGCCGAGACCCTCTCGGGCTTCGTCATCTCACAGCTCTCGAACCCCGGCGCCCCCGCCCTTTACGGCGGCTCGCCCGCCGTCTTCGACGTCCGCTACGAAACGACGCCGATGGGCGCGATAGAGACGATGATGATAGACTGCGCGTATAACGAGATCGGTAAATACCTCGGCCTGCCAACCCAGGCTTATATCTCGCTCTCCGACGCGAAGCTTTTGGACGCGCAGGCAGGACTTGAAACCGCGTTCGGAGCCGCGCTCGCGGCACTATCCGGCGTGAACAACATCTCCGGCCCCGGTATGCTGGACTTCGAGAGCTGCCAGAGCCTCGAGAAATTAGTCCTCGATAACGAGATATGCGGTATGGCGCTGCGCCTCGTGAAAGGGATTGAACCGAAAGAAGATTTTCCGTCCATACCGATTTTCCAGGAGCTGCTGAAAGACCAGCACCTCTTGATTTCTAAGCACACACGCAAATATTTGAAAGAAGAACATTACTTCCCCTCCCCCGTCATTGACCGCGCCAACCGCGCGCGCTGGGCGGACGAAGGGAGCGTTACGCTCGGAGACCGGGCGCACAAACAGGTTCAGAAGCATTTGAGCGAATACCAGCCGAGCCGCCTTTCATCGGATGTGAAGGCGGAGATGGAAAAACTGATGACGGCGGAAGCCCGCCGCTACGGGATGGATTCGCTGCCGAAGCGGACGGACTGACGGATGGCGCGGACGTATTCATTCACCGCGGAAGAAGTAAAGCCGGAGAAGGCGAAGGTCTTCTCCCTGATGGGCATCACGGACGGCAAACCCGCGGGCGAAAAGCTGCTGAAACTCTTTGACGATTCCATAGCCTTTTTCCTGCAAACCGCGCAACCCACGGCGATTGTCGAAGAGATAATGAAGGACGACTTCGCGATTTTATATGACGGCGAAGGGAGGAACGAACCGGTTACACCCATCGGCGATGTATATCCGAAAGCAGAGTCTCTATCGCTTTTCGCCGCGACAGTGGGAATGGATATAAGCCGGAAGATCGAGGATCTTTTTGCAAAGAACGACTTCGCCCTCGGTTATGTTTTGGACGCGGTCGCATCCGAAGCGGCGGAGAGAGCAGCCGAGCGGCTCGAAGCGCTTATCTCGACTGACGTGCCTAAATCCAGTGGAGCGGACATCGTGAGCCTGCGCTACAGCCCGGGTTACTGCGGCTGGCATATAAGCGGCCAGAAGCGGCTGTTCGAACGGCTGAAGCCGGAAGGGATCGGGATAACGCTGAACAGCAGCTTCCTGATGCAGCCGCTGAAATCCATATCCGGCGTGATCGTCTCGGCGGAGCGGAAATATCATCTTATTAAAAGCGACTATTTTTTTTGCGCCGCCTGCCCGCACCGCTCTTGCGGGGAACGGATAAACCTGTTATTAAATAGGGAATCGTAAATTTTTAAGGCTCTTTGAGTTAATGTTCTTACTATAATGAAGATATCCGGTCGCTGCCCTTCGAAGCATCCCCGAATATGACAATCTTATTTATTTGAGCATCTGCCGGAATCACGAATTGAGCAATAATAAAAGCAATTATAAATAAAGGAGAAAACGGGGTATGGAGATTCTGAACCAAATATCGGATGCATTGCAGACAGGCGACGACGGGAAGACGGCGGAGCTCACGAAATCCGCGATAGCCGCGAATATCGCCCCGAAGGACATACTCGACTGCGGCCTCATCGCCGGGATGAACGTCATCGGCGAAAAATTCAAGAACCACGAGATATTCCTGCCGGATGTGCTCCTCGCCGCGCGCGCGATGTATGCCGGGATGGACCTGCTGAAGCCGCTGCTCATCAAGGACGGCATCCCGACCCTCGGCAAGATCGTGATCGGCTCCGTCCACGGCGACCTGCACGACATCGGCAAGAACCTTGTCGGCATTATGCTCAAAGGCGCCGGTTTCGACGTGATAGACCTCGGCAACGACGTGCAGCCGGAAAAATTCGTTGAAACTGCCGTCGCGAACAGCGCGACAGTCATCGGGATGTCAGCGCTGCTGACCACCACGATGACCGTTATGAAGAAGGTTGTGGAGATACTGAACGAGAAGGGCTTGAAGGGCAAAATAAAAACTATCGTGGGCGGCGCGCCGCTTTCGGCCGACTTCGCGCGCGAGATCGGGGCGGACGCCTACGGCTATGACGGGGCGAACGCCGTCGAGGAAGTGAAAAAGCTTGTCGCGGCTGCTTGATAATCCATGAAGAAACAGGTTGCTTATCGAAATGAATCAGGCAATTTTTGAAAAAAGGCTGATAAATTTTGGAACTCAAATGAAGATATATATAGAAATGCTGCGCATTTTGCAGAATCCTTCGGATTTATAGAAATGCTTCGCATTTTACAGAAATGCTACGCATTTTCGGCTGAAACCCTTCGAAGTATCCCCGAATATGACAGCATGTTTATTTGTATAGCTATCCGTGAATTATTAGGAAAAAGTCGATGATTCCATTTCTCGAAAGACTGAAATCCGGCAAACCGTTACTCGCAGATGGAGCGATGGGAAGCATACTTATAGCCAAAGGGCCTGCAGCCGGGGCCTGTCCGGAGCTTTTCAATATCGAGCGACCGGATGTCATAAAAGAGATCGCCCGACTTTATATCGAAGCTGGAGCAGATATGCTCCAGACCAATACGTTCGGCGCTTCTCCGCTTAAGCTGCGTCATTACTGCCTTGACGACAAGACGGATGAGCTGAACCGTACGGCCGTAAAAATCGCGAAAGAAGCACGGGCTGGTAAAAATGTTTATATCTACGGTTCTAGCGGACCCAGCGGCAAACTGCTGAAGCCATATGGCGACACGGAACCGGCAGCGATGTTCGAAAGCTTCAGACGGCAGGTTTCAGCGCTCATCGAGGAAGGAGTTGATCTGCTCTGCTTCGAGACGATGACAGACCTGAACGAGGCACGGATCGCGGTTCAGGCTGCGAGATCCATCTCAAAAGAAATTCCCATAATAGCAACTATGACCTTCGACAAGACGCCGCGGGGATATTTTACGATAATGGGTGTCACAATCGCTCAGGCCGCCGCAGGTTTAGCGGAAGCCGGCACGGACATCATTGGCTCCAACTGCGGAAACGGGATCGAAAAGATGGTTGAGATTGCGGAGGAATTCAAGAAGCATTCGGACAAACCGATTATTATCCAGTCCAATGCAGGCCTGCCCGTTCTTAAAGACGGCGAGATAACCTATTCCGAGACACCAGAATTTATGAAAGAAAAAGCGGCTGAATTGCTCGATCTTGGAGTCTCTATAATCGGCGGCTGCTGCGGCACAAGCCCGGAACACATACGCGCGTTCAGAAGCCTTATTGACGCTCGATAATCACCCCCCTTTTCCGAACGCACCTGGCATATATATTGCTTTACATTTCATGGGTAGGGTTACAACAATTACTAATTATAGGAGAAAGCAGGATGGATGAACTTTTTATAAAAATTGGCAAGACAGCGATGGTTTCCTTCTTGATCGCCGTCTTTGTTATCGTTTCGACATCATGCATCAATATCAAGATGGGATGCTTCGGCGAAGATGTCCCGGACATCGAGGGAAAGAATATACTTGTCCTGGAAGCTTACGGAACGGTCCCGGAATGCGACCGGGGCGGATTATCGCTCAATTCATTGGGCGGTAGCGGCAAAACAACGCTGATCGACATGATATATTCGCTTAAGAAGGCAGCTGTGGACGAAAACATTGCCGGCGTGATCGTCAATTTCGGCGGCTGGTCGGTTGGCTGGGCACAAGCGCAGGACCTTCGCGATGCCATCAAATCCTTCCGCATGTCCGGCAAACCGATCTATGCGTTTTCAAAGATTTACGGCAACATTGACTACCTTATAGCGACTGCCTGCGACAAGGTATACCTGATGCCGCAGGGATTGGTTACCCTGACCGGTGTCTCTGCCACAATGACGCACATAAGGAAATTATTAGACAAATTCGGCATAAAGGTCGAATACGTCCGGATAGGCAAATACAAGACCGCTCCGGAAATGTTCAGCGAGGAAGAAATGACTCCCGCGCAAGCCGAGCAAATCGGGGCGTATATAGATACGATCTATCGGGAGATGCTAAGCGCCATCTCCAAAGACCGAGGGATGGAATTCGATAAGCTGAAATCTCAGCTGGATGACGGATTCAAATCCTTTTCCACCGGTATGATAGAGGCGGGATTCATCGATGGTTTTATGAATTTTGACGAACTGACAGCTTCCATCGAAAAGGGACAGCCTGAGCCGGTTCAACTGGTTTCGCATCTTGATTATCAAAAAATCCCATCCGAGGATCTGGGTTTGAACGAGGGGCCGGAGATCGCCTTGATCTTTGCAACCGGTTCGATAAACCAGGGGAAGGATTCGAGTAATTTCTTCTCCGGCAGCCAGGCGATGGGTTCCGATACGATGGCGGACTTCATCAAGAATGCCCGCGAGGATAATGATATAAAGGCTATCGTGCTCCGCGTTGACAGCCCCGGCGGCGACGGGCTTGCGTCCGAGGCTCTCTTGCGCGAACTCGTCCTCGCGAAGAAATCAAAACCTGTTGTCGTCAGCATGGGAAACGTGGCGGCATCCGGCGGATATTACATATCGGCGCTTGCCGATAAAATCATCGCCCAACCGGCAACCCTTACCGGTTCCATCGGTGTATTCTTTGCGACTTACAATATGAAAAACCTATATGATAACATCGGAGTAAAGAGGCAAACCATCAAGAAGGGCAAATACTCGGACCTATTTAATGACAACAGGGATATCACGCCTGAAGAAAAAGAGATGGGCCAGAGGATAATACAGGATTTCTATACACGCTTCATAAGCCTTGTTGCCGAAGGCAGACGGACCACGACGGAAAAAATCGAGGAGATCGCCCAGGGAAGGATCTGGAGCGGCGCCGATGCGCTGAAAAACGGCCTTGTTGATGAACTCGGAGGTCTTGACGCGGCACTGGCTCAGGCGAAAGCCCTTGCGAAAATCCCGGCACAACAACAGATAAAGATAAGACTGTATCCAACGAGAAAGAACTTCTGCGAAACAATGATGAACAAGCCTGGCAATGACACGATTTCAATCGGTTTGATGGAAGGGATAATGTCCAGCATCCCTGCTGAAGCTGTTAAAATCCTCAGTTACGCTGAGGAGATATTGAATGGGAGGAATTCGCCGGTGATGGCAATGCTGCCCTACTATATCCAATTGAATTAATACAAAGTGTATCTAAAAAGATCGAGGAGCAGGGATTAAACTGCTCCTCACCCTTTAGCAACAAATAAGATTTATTTACATCCAGGGTATAACTGTTTGCATTTCTCTAATGTTATATAACCGTCATTTTTGCAATTTTGAACATGTACAGAGGCTAAACCGCATTTTGCAACACAAGTCTCGATAGAATTACAAAATCCCGGATAAGACAAGCAAGCATCACACTCAGGATTAAGGTCTTTGCACTTTGGATAGAGTTCAAGGCATTTTGCCTTTGTAATTTCTCCGTATTGATAACAGGACTGAGCCCACTGTGGATCTAATTTGCAATCTTTGACACAGTGGTCCATTTCAGTGCACCAATTTGGGAAAGCCTTGCAATTAGCGCAAGGATCGACGTATCCGCAATTGGGATAAAACTCCTTGCATTTATTCAAGCTTATATAGCCGTCCTTATAACAAATATCCATGTAAAACGGCTGCAGCTTGCAGTGTTTAACGCAATCATCGGCGTAATTGCACATCGTTGGGTATGAATTGCATTTGCTGCAATCAAGAGGAGGCCGGCATTTGCCATCCCTGCATTCGAGATTCGCTCCACAAGGGGATGCAGGATCACAAGGCTCGTTCTCAATTCTCGGATTGGTATAACATTTCTTTTCAACCATGCCACAAGAGAGGCCCGGGGCACAAGCATTATTGAATGCGCAAGGCTCTCCATACAGGCGAGGGCTGTGATAACACTTTTGAGCGAAGGGTTGACAAGTGAACTCGGGACAACATTTCTTAAAGGCCGAACAACGTTCCTGGAACTTTGCACAGTCCGCATTAACATCGTTTATCATGATCGATGCTAGAAAAAAGATTGCTAAGGATAAAGTAATTTTAGAAAAGTGTTTATTCATAATAATGCTCCTCTTAAATTACCGGCATTATACAATATATTAAATAAAAGTCAACTATATTATGGCATACAGGCCGAGTATGTCAGTGACACCAGGATGATCAAATGCCGGAACGGATTGCAACGATACTCTGATAATCAATAGAAGAGCAAGGATTTTAAAAACCTTTTCTGCCTATTTTTGATATCCATAACTCTTACAAATGAAATCTATCCACATCTCAGGTTTAAGAAATCCCTCACCCCAGGATTTCCATTTTTCCGGCAAACCTGATTTCTTGATTTCTTCAACGCTCAATCCGGCATCTATCTTCGCTTTTACGTACGCTGTTGTCTCGACAAGCATATTATAGAAAGTATGGAAATCTTTCTTCGTTGCAAGAGGCCCATGACCCGGGATTATTTTTATACTATCTGCGAGATTATCGAGAATAGACTTGACGTTTTCCGTATATGCCAACACATTTCCACCGTTTTCAAAATCAATATATGGGAAAGTCCCGTTGAAAAAAAGGTCTCCCATGTGCACGACATTTGATTTCGGGAAATAGACGACGGTGTCGCCGTCCGTGTGCCCCGGCGGAATGTGAATCAATTTCACATCTTCGCCGTTAATATAAATCGTCATTTCCGAATCATAAGTAATTGTCGGCAGCGCTGCTTCGTTTGCCGGTTCTGCTGCTTTGCCTTTACGCGGTTTGGGATGCAGCATCATTTCACGGACATTCTTATGGGCGATTATCGGAGCATCGTTCGCGAAATTAATATTTCCGCTTGTATGATCACCGTGCCAGTGTGTATTTATGACGTACTTGATTTTATCCCCACCCTGCTGATGCAAAGCATCCTTGATCTTCTGGTAAAGCGGCGCATACTCGGTGTCTATCAACAAAACTCCGTCGGGGCCGACGCTCGCGCACATATTTCCTCCCGCTCCTTTTAGCATATATATAGTATTCGTGAGCTTGGCCGTCTCTATCTGAATTTTATCAAAATCCGTTTGCGCTGAGATGATTGTGGCTGCGAGGAAGATTCCATACAATAAAAAGCAATATTTTTTCATTTTTTCCCTCAAATTTTCCCTCAAATGTTTAAGGTTGATTGTAATTCATGGATAGTTTATTACATGGCAATAAAATTTCCAATAATACCAGCGCATGATAATTAAAGCTCACATACAACAGAAATCCCTGACTTGACAATTGTAAACATAAAACCTATATTGATATCAGCGGTATCTAATGAATATTCTTCACGAATGAGGCACATTCAAATGATGAAATCAATAAAAACCATATGTATCATCGGATTTATCTTCTGTTTAATATGCTGCGAGGATCAAAAACCCAACCAGCCTCCAATACTTTTGATCTCCGCAAGTCCTTCATCGGGTCGGGGGCCTCTGACTGTCAATTTTTCGGCCGCGGGGCAGGACCCGGAAGGAAAAGCGTTGATCTACGCCTGGGACTTCGGAGACGGCGTGGGCAGCTCGATAGAGCAGAATCCGATTTACACTTACACCGCGAGCGGAGATTTTACGGCAACCTGCACTGTTACGGACAGCGGAACACCGCCTCTTTCAGCGACGGCGACCGTCGCAATTGAAGTATTGGCGGATACCCCCACCCTTTCTTCTGTTTCACCTCTCTCGGCCGTAATGCATATGCCGACTTTTACGTTGACGGCAAACGGCAGCAATTTCCAGGACGGGGCGCGGATTGTTTTCAACGGCATCTTGAAAGACACGACATATGTTAGTTCCAAAAAACTAACCTGTTCAATCGAACCTGACAGCACGCTGATACAAACTTTACTCGGACAAAACACACAATATGTGCCCGATATTCAGGTGGCCTTCAAGGTCACAGTGAGAAATCCCGGCGCCTCAGGAGGAGAATCGGATCCGCTCGATTTCATGGTCCATAGCAACTATAGCTTCAAAGCTCCGGTTCAGCTGCCGAACGGCTCCGGATTTTATTCACCGCCATCAATCGTCATCAGAAGCGATGGCCAATTAAACGTCATTTACCGATATGGAGGCTCAAACACGCCTTTCCTTGATTTAGAATGCATAAGACACACGGTGTCCAACGACAACGGCGACAGCTGGACATCGGATCAGCAGATAATAAGTGATTTATGTCCTCTGGATCATCCTCTTTATGACCCCGAACGGATTCTTTATGCGATAACCGCAGGCCAGGATAAAAAAATATATGTCGTCTATGCAGGACCTCCTGATCCATCAGAGGACTCAAAGAAAGGAGATCTTTATATGATGACTTCCGACGGCGGATCCTCTTGGACAAAATCCTGCGTGACATGCAGTTCGGCCTCAATAGTCGGCGTCTACAATCCTTCCTTGCATACCTGCGATGAAGAACTATATATATTTATCACAGCAATAATTGGAGATTATAGCATAGGTTATCATCATATAGCTTGTCTATTGGATCCGGAGCATATATCTGGGGGGCCTAATAGTCCGCCTCCTCCTCTTGATTCTAATGAATCGAGAATAGGCGTTTTCACCGTTGATTATCTTTCGCGGCTGCATTTCGCCGTATATTATAAACCATGGAATGAAACGAGTTACTGGATAAAGCACTTCTCAGCTTCGAAAGGATTGACGTCCTGGAGCGAAACACATTTAATCTCATACCCTTTTGGCTCTTATCCGTCTATAAGTCTGATATCCGATTCGAATGGGACCCTTTATGCTTTTTGGGCTGGTACTGATTGGGATGGCAGTACATTAAGCTTCAGTTGTTCTGACAACAGCGGTGTAACATGGACGAAGAGAAAAATGATCAGCGGAGCTGGGATTTACTTCTATGTTTCGGCTGCCGTGGATTCAGCGGGGAATCTGACGGTGGTTTTCAGCAAAGAGAACTATGGCGAAGAAAAGGTCTATTTCCATCGGAGCATTGACGGCGGACTCAACTGGTCCGCTCCGAAGAAGGTTGCGGATCCGAACGGGAACTCCGGCAGTCAGGCCCTTGCCGTTGACAGCACCGGCAGGCTTCATGTAATCTGGAATTCAGTGCCGGAAGGTTATAATTATTACAGCCGCAGCAAGATAAATGAGAATTAAGTTCATCCAGGTTATCATCAATAAGGTTACCGCCTATTTGAAACAAGAGACAGGTTTTAGCGTTAAGTGTGGTATATATTTTATAAACCTTTAGGAGTAGTCCTTCCGATAATTTTTCCTGAGTCACAAGCGATTAATTGAGGTAACCTAATTGCCGAAGATCGTTTTCAAGCTGTTCATCATGTACTGAAATCTTGCTGGTTTCCGACATGTTAGCGCGATATTTCTTTGCGCATTTTGCTATCGTCATCTCTAGTATACTGAGATATTTTTTATAGAGATGGTCCTTGACTAAAAGATCCTTCTTTTCAGCCTGATCAGTATGTAGATTAAAAAATTCGAAAGTTGTCACACCAGACTTGTTTTTCCCTGTATAACCAATGGGAAGATTAAGATATTTTATTATTTTTCTATCTGAAGATTGAAGGGAATACATCACTGTCTCCGGGCTCGTAATTTTCTTGACCGCTTCTGCATAAGCAAGCCTATCGAGTTTGTTGCTTTTATCTATCAAGGGGATTAGAGATTGTCCGGTAATCGAATCCTTCAATGGAATATCCAGCCAATCGAGAACCGAGGGGAGTATATCAATGTTCCTGATCTGGTTTTGCAGACGTACTCTTCCCGGCAATTTGCTCCATCCGCCGATTATAAGCGGAACTTTCAATTCACAATTGTAAAGAGTATGTCCATGCATACCAACATTCGCATGGTTCTTCAATTCTTCCGGCGTCAGATCAAATCTTTCGCCATGATCACTGGTAATGATAATGATAGTGTTGTCGAAAATGGATAAGTTCTTTAATTCTTTGATCAACTCGCCTACGCATTTATCCGCGTAGAATATGCCGCTGTCATACCGGGCTATCACTTTTTTTCTCTCAAGGTTCGCTGGATATTCATCAAGTTTTTTCAGGAAGGAATTCTTTTTATAAGGCGCATGGATTTCATAGGTATGAAAAAACAAGAAAAACTTCAAATCTTTGTGCTCGTTCAACCATGTAACCACACGTTTGACTTCCTTTGACATACCCAGCTTCGGTTTTTCGTTCTCACTATATTCAGAGAATCCCTTGTCAAATCCGTTCATTGCGGACATATAGGCGCTGCCAGTGAATGCGGCTGTATAATATCCATTCGATTGCAAATAATCAGCAATGGTCATGACTTTCGGCGTAATCGTATGCATCAGCGGAGCGACGAACCTGCCGTTTTTATATTCGCCGATAAGATTGAATCCGCTTTCCGAAGGGTAGAGTCCTGTGAAGATGGACCGGTGGGACATTACGGTGTTGGGCGCCGCAGCCACTACATTTTCAAAGAGAATGGATTTACCCGCAAATTCATCAATATTACGAGAAGTATCAAGAGGATATCCATAGCAGCCGAGATGATCCGAACGGAGTGTATCGAGGACAATCAATATTACATTGGGCTTGTCATCGTTCCTGACCGGATTAAGACGAGGATTGCCCAGAAGTGCGATATATTGAGGTTCGCTTCCGCCGGTTTTGCCACAGTGGGGTACCGAGAATTCCAGATTGATTGTATTGCCTTCATATTTTGATAAATCCAGCTTTATCTCCTCCCAGAATTGAGGCGTAAATTTATAAATAAATATCCTGTTTTCAAGCATTTCGCCATTTTTGTTCCTGATTTGAACATTCAGGGTGGGAAAGCTCCCGAATTTATTAAAATCACATCTCCCTGCGAATCCTAATTTCATGCATAATCTGTATTTTTGATTGAGAATTATACCCTTATACACCAATTTACTTCCAACTGGCGCAAAGATTACGGGTTGACTGCTCAAGCCGTTCCTTGCCTTGAACCTTTTAATGAATGGACTATTTCCCGCGTATTCCACAGCCTTATCGAAAGGATAAAGCTGGTTGAAAGGGGCCGCCTTTGACTGTGTCTCGCCGATAAAGAAAACTTTCAGGCTCTCTAAAATAGTGTCATCCGAATGCTTCAACTCGGCGAATTCGGCCTTCTCAATGCCGCTATCCTCAGGAATGTTCATTTCTATTCCATTCCATGAGGATAATGAAACAGGGGATTTGATAACTCCATAAAAGGTTTTTAAACCTGTAATAATGAAATAATCATTGTAAAATAAGAGAAATAGTTTATCAGGTTGATTCAGAAAAAGTTCTACGGAAACTCTACCAAGATCATGCTCAGTTCGTGAATCGATCTTCTTTAAAGATATCTCGGTTTGAATTCCTGTTTTTATACTAATGCTGAGGAGACTATCAGGATTTTTCAGTTTCAATCTGATTTCAGCCGGTTTATATTTTTCCCCTGCAGTCAGCATATAATTTAGCTTGATAATGCCCCTTGATGATAAAAAGCTGCCCTTCCGCGGCATATAAAAAAATAATTTCTTTTGAAGAATACCGGCAATCTTCAAACGATTATTGAGGTATTGAAAACGAGGCAGAAAATCAGCCAGTAAATTGGCATTGAATCCTTGTTTTTCGGCAAGATCGAAATTTTTCACAAAGTTGATTATCTCGCTGCTAGTTTCCTTTTGGATTAAATAAATGAGAAGAAGCGCCAAAAGCGATGTTATCAATATTATTTTCCAAAACGTTTTCAATCTGTAATTCACCATAAAAACCAAGATGTTTTGTCTATCCGGATCATTATAACAAAAACGTAAAACTATAAAAGATGAGTAGGTTGGCCCCGCTGGCCTGACCCCTCTGGACCGGATTTCCCTTAGTGTTAGTATCAATCTATAGCTAAGGATTCTCATACCTGTTATTACTGATCATTGATTTATGTCCTTTAAATTCGATGCAATAGCTAATGGACGGCGGGGTTGAAAATTCCCTCTTTGTATTCAGATGATCTGTTTATATCTTTCCGATGATATGCTGGACCAGAATCTTCAGGCCGATGCCGATCAATATAAGCCCGCCCGCGATTTCCACTTTTTTTCGGAAGTAACAGCCGATCTTTTTCCCGCCGAGGACACCGAAGAAACTTATTGTGAAGGTAATCAAACCGATGATGATCACCGGCAGTATTATTGATATCTTGAGGAACGCGAAGCTCAAGCCCACGGCGAGCGCGTCTATGCTTGTGGCGACGGACAGCAGCAAAAGAGTCTTGTGATGAAGTGGATTTATTTTACGCTCGCAATATTCGGGTCTCGTCGCTTCATAGATCATACGAGCGCCGATAATCATGAGCAGCATGAAGGCAACCCAGTGATCAATATCGCTTATCAGATCCCTGAGGTTCAACCCGGCAAACCAACCGATCACCGGCATCACAGCTTGGAAGCTGCCGAAGAACGCCGCAATCTTGAGAGCGTTCTGTTTTTTCAAATTTTTTATGGTCAGCCCGCAACTGATGGAAACTGCGAACGCATCCATAGAAAGCCCTATTCCGATACCGCAGATCGTTATCAGGTCCATCCGTTATCCTTTTCTATTAACCATAAAATCTATATTGCAGCGTATTATAAAATGTGGCGAATAAATATCTATATCAAGTCTCCCTTTTTCGTCATCTTGAAGCATACTTCGAAGGGATACAAGGGAAAGACCCCCCACAAAGAAAACTTTGCGGAATCAGGTGTTCCTTCAAGGCACCTTCTCTATATGAACCGCATCAAGAGGGAATACACTATAAAGAAGATTCCCCGTCGTCTAACCTTCGAAGCAGCACGGGGAATGACAATCATTTTTTGCGCCAGCAAATAAAAATGCCTGTCATATTCGGGGATACTTAGCAGGACTGCTACCGAAAATGCGAAGCATTTCTATAAAATGCGAAGCATTCTGTAAATCTTCATTTGAGTTTCTTTAGTAATTAAAACCTTCCATTTTTCATAATAAAGATTGTTGTTTTGTATTCCTTATTCCGAATTCTCTAATAGTTGACAGCAACGATTCCATATCTTTAAGGGTTGTCCTGTGATTTATACAGGCAACCCTGATCGCTGTTTTTCCCTTCACCTTCGTCCCGGTGACGAAGAACCTGCCGTCCCGCTCGACCGTTTCCAATATCCGCCTGTTCAGATCATCGAGATTTGATTCGTCCGTCCATTTCGTTTTATCCGGCGTCCTGTACCGAAAACAGACGACGGAAAGCTGCACCGGGGCAAGAAGCTCGAAATCCTCCGATCCATCTATCAAACCGGCCAGGTGATGAATCTTTTCGATATCCGCCTCGATGGATTTACGAAGCGCATCCGCCCCGTATGCCTTGAAAGTCGTCCAAATCTTCAGCGCCTTGAAGCTTCGCGTCAGTTCGAATGTGTATTCCATGGAATCGAACCGCTCGCCCTTGTCCACATCCGAGCGGAGGTAATCCGGCAGCAAACAGAACGTCTCACGCAGATGAGCCGGGTCTTTCACGAGGAGGCAACCGGCTTCGAATGGGACGTAGAACCACTTATGCGGATCGATTGTAACGGAATCCCCTTTCTCCAGCCCCTTGAAGTCCGCCCCCGCCTTTTCCGTGCCCGCAGCAGGCCCGCCATATGCCGCGTCAATATGAAACCACAGATTATTTTCGGCGCATATCGCCGCGAGTTCATCCAGCGGATCCACAGCACCGGTGTTCACCGTCCCCGCGTTTCCTGCGACGCAAAAAGGAGTTCTACCCGCTTCTGTATCCGCGCAAATTCGTTCTCTCAACTTTGCGCAATCAATCGTGTGATCGTCCTTCGGCGGAATCTTGATGACATTTTCCCTGCCGATGCCGAGCGCATCCGACGCCTTCTCAATGCTCGAATGCCCCTCTGATGAAACATATATCAGCAGATCTGAAAGCGGCTTTTTATTCGTGAGGCCCAATCGCCGTGGCTGAACTTTACGCGCGACGGCAAGCGCCTCGAAGTTCGCCTGCGACCCGCCGCTGATGATGCATCCGCCTGCTGTTACGGGATATCCGATGAACTCGCATATCCACCGGATTACCTGCCTCTCCAGCTCGGTCGCCGCGGGCGCTATGTGCCACTTCGCCATGTTCTGGTTCAGCGCCGCCGCGATCATCTCCGCCGGTATCGCCGCCTGGCTCGCCCCGCCCGTGAAATACGCGAGGAAATTGGGATTTATGCTCATCGTGGAATTGGCGATGACCTTCTCGTTTATCTCTTCCAAAATGTCGTCAAAAGCAGCTCCTTCTAACGGCAACGGTTCGCTGAACAGCTCGCTCATATCCTTAGGACTCCCCGCCTGGAAAACCTTCCGCTCTCGCATACCCTTGAAAAGATCAACGACCGCATCCGACGTCTTATATAATATCCTCCGCAATTCCTCTGGATCGAAATCAAGGCTCATAAAATTTTTCCCTTCAACGATGAATAAGAACAGTTAAAAGGATTACATATATGGAAGTCTGATGTCAACCGGAAATTTATCATCGAATTTAAAATAAAAATAATCTTAAGCGGCAATTGGCGCGGTGCTCTCCCGATTTCTGAATTGTATGGAGGAAACCCTATTGGGAATGAGGCCAGCTATTGCAGATCGAACTTATTATTATGTTAACTGTCAGTACTACTTGCTTTTTTGACAATGACAAAGTCATTTAATATTTCAGATACAGGATACTTAATCGTAGCTGCACCAGGATTTAAAAAAACTATTCCACGATCAACGCTGATTACCCACATATCTTGTTTACTGATTTTATGCTTTAATTGATCACCAGGGTTTAATGCTGGAACTTTAAAACATTCCTTTTTTTTGAGTTTTTCGACCAATTTAATAATTTTCGTATCGTACCAATCAAGCAAATTACCTGCATGTATCAGCTGTACACCTTCTGAGATCATCTCTTCTAAATAATTAATGAGTTGTTTATATTCTCTTTCGGACATTTAATCCCCCTAACAGTTTTTAATTTGGATTAAGTCATTGATATTTTTTAAAATAATTATCTATTTCAGGTCTTAGTTCAATACCCACCCTCTCGAAACAATTTAATAACTCTTGATATGCACCGCTTCCCCCGAGAAAATCCCAAAATTCTTCTGCCACTTTTACTTCTTTATCCAAATCTAACATACCTTTTAGCGTCCATCTTTCATAAGGTTTTGGCTCATACGGATTATATGGGATAGCAAGATATGAATTAATATCTGCATCTGGATTTTTAAATAAATAGATAGCAATCCATTCTAACAGTGTTTTTTTAAAATCTTTAAAATTGCTTATATTTGGTTTTACTGTTTTTAGGTCGAATAAATAGACCGTTCTATCGGAACTTTGAACAAATAAATCCACTTTTACGGTTTTTAACTTATTTATCACGCCCTTTTTACAAACGCGTCTAATTCTCTCAATTTCTTCTGTTTTATTAGCATCTTTACCAAACGTAAGATCATTAATTATATGCTGAATTTCTGATTGGGCTTGTTCGCTAATATCAGCACCAACTATATATTGCCTCTGCGCAAATCGAAAATTCATCACCGCTAACGTTTCCGCTACAGGTTCATTAATTGACGTCCCAAATGTTGTATTAAGAGAATGGATAAAAGAAAAGAGAGCCATTCGATCACGCCCTAATAGCCTATAATGAAAAGGCATACATTTTGTCTCTGGTTGATATTTTTTAAACTTGTTACGAAGACTTTCTTTGATAGTACTTTCAATTTTTGTTATCTGTTCTATTGTAAGAGGCATTTATTCTTTCTTAAAATGAAATATTGTTTCCGAATACGCTGTAGATCTATCCTTCTCTACTCGATTTAATACTGGACGCTTATAACGATTAACAATTTTCATTCCGCTTAATTGAGCGATTATTGGATAGAGATTATACTTGTCATTAGCTACCAAGAATATATTATAATCATCCATCAGGTATCTTTTACAATTATTTAAGACTTCGACAATTCCATTAACATACAAATCTCGCGCATCTTTGCCTTGGCCTTTAGAAAGGGGGCCGATTTCCAACTCATCTTTTCGATCAAAACCAAATATCTCATAAGAATATGCATGCTGTTCGTGATAATCAATAAGACCCACATAAGGGGGACTCGAAAAAATTCCATTAATTTTTTCTCGCAATAATAATTTGGCAAACTCTCTATTTTTCTTTTTCACTTCTTCATAAATATCAATTGTTCGACTATCTCCCGTCAAACAGATCTGGTATGTTTCAGTTCTTAATTTATCAAATTCTTTCAGACGATTTATAGTATCGATTGTATATCTTTGCCACCATCCTTTGATAGAAAATATTGGTTTACATATTTTACCATGCTTTTTACAGTAATATGTACTCGTTACAGGTTCGATTAAGGTAGCTAAATCAGCATGAGTGGTTGCTCTGCAAGAACGAATAGTTCTGCTTAAAATTATTGCTAATATTTTTTTTATATCTTTATCATCAATTTCTTTCATTTTGTTAAATACATAATATATTTCTTCTCTTACGGGATATATAAACCACTTGCCTATGAAAGTATTTGTGTCCAAATTAACGTTAATTTTATATTTTTTCACTAATTCATAATAAGTGATTAAAAACTTTTGTTCTTTATCTTTCGAATACTCTTTCTCATCAATCTCCCCCTTTCTTAGTTTTCTCTTATATTCTGGTGAAGGAAAGTACTGTGAATTAAATTTCACGAGTTCGGAAAGCAAATGTTCTTCAAAGGCGATATTGTTCTTCGCTTTGATAAAATCTTCTAGACTTAATGTTATATTACGCATAGCTTCTTTAAGTTGAGAAATATTATGATTCTCAATTTTAGTATTACCAATCAATGCATTAAAAGCAGATATCTCTGTGCCGATAGCATGCAACCCTAATTCATTTGCCTGGACTAAGGTCGTACCACTACCACAGAATGGATCAAGTAGTATGTCACCTTTTTTAAAATATATTTCCTTTTTAAATTCGTCAGTGTGTGAATCTAGAAAGTACTCAACTAACTGAGGAATAAATTTTCCTTTATAGGGATGTAATCTATGAACATGTTTGGTTCTTTCCGATTCTTTATATTCGACAAAAGATAAATGCCAATTTAGATCTTCTCCCAATTTTCCTTTCCATTGTTTTTCCTTATCATAGTTATCGTAGTATTCTTTGAGTTCTTCAATATTGATTAATGGATTACCATTATTTCCATGCTTTTGAATTCTTCCATATTGAAGTAAATATGAAATATTTGAAATTGTTACTTTACGATCTAAATAATTTGAAGCCCATGCACTGGCTTCTTTTAAATTCGCTATTCCTTTTTGAATTTGGTCTACCATCTAAAATAATCCATTTTATATATTATTTATCCGAACAGATATATTATAACATAAATGACTTTACGAATATCTTCTTTTTTATTATAGCATCATACCAGCTTTTTAATAACATCTTTCAAATCTTTTTACTTTATAATGTGATTTAGATATTTCTGCTATCATCTATATTATACACTTTATTTTTCTCATTATCTCAGAGTCTGCAACTAATTTATTAAAATATCAAAATACTAGATTTGAAATATAGAAATGACTAAACACCATAAGACATATTGTTGAAACAATTGCCTTAACTATTTTTGTATTTCTACAGAAATTGCCTCTTGACAAGGCGTAATCCTGTGATATATTCGAAATATGTCGAAATATCGAACAGTTGATGTTGAGAAGCTTTCGGGGATGTTCAAGGCGTTGTCCAATCCGCAGCGGTTGAAGATTTTCATCAAGCTTGCCCGTTGTTGCGCTCCCGTGGATTGCTGCATTGTGGATGAAAAAGGCGCGCAACGCTGCGTGGGCGATCTCGGCGGCGATCTCGGTCTGGCCGCCTCGACCGTGTCCCATCATATCAAGGAATTGCGTCTGGCGGGCCTCGTGAACATACAGCGTAAGGGACAGAAGGTCGAATGCTGGACCAGCAGGGATATATTGCTCCAGCTTGCCGGGTTCTTCGATGAGGTGGATGAGGATAGTGATACAGGTAATTATAAAGAAAGCCACCGGAGGAAGGCCCCATGAATGATCTAATAGTTCCTTCCCTTGAATCCACTCGAAGAGCCTCTCAGGACTACGCCTTCCCGCGAATCACTTCGAAGCGGCCGTCAGGATGACGGGATTTTTAATTATTCAATCGCTCTTTGAATGACTATTAACACCTAGGCGGGAGCAGGTGTCCCATTTGGGCACCTGCTCCTGATTGGGATTGATATGCTGAAAACTGAACCAGGGCTAAAATTAAATAGGAGCATATGCAAGACATATGCTCCCGCAAACCAGACTCCCTTCGAAGCAGCCGTCAGGATGACAGGATTTTTAATTATTCAATCGCTCTTTGAATGACTATTAACACCTAGGCGGGAGCAGGTGTCCCATTTGGGCACCTGCTCCTGATTGGGATTGATATGCTGAAAACTGAACCAGGCCTGAAAAAAAATAGGAGCATATGCAAGACATATGCTCCCGCAATGATATTGTCATTCTGAAGAAAGCCCCGGAGGGAAGCCCTTGAAGAATCTATTGACGCATTTTATTTGGGCGGCAGCCCAATGATTGTATATACAAGGAGAATATATGAAAGAGCCAATTGAAGATTGTTCACAGGAAACAGCTGGATGTGGATGCTGTTGCGGATCGGTTGATAAGCCCAGTTTTTCGCGCCGTGAAGATGTCCCCTGGATTTCCACTGTCGTCAAAACTGCCGCAGGTGATGTGCCGCAGGTGCGCACTTCCCTGAGTTTTCGCGACCGTCTCGGCACGGCAAAGGCGCGCTGGAGTATAAACCGTATGAATTATAGCGTAGCTCCCGGTTTATATGCCGTGGGCAATCCTACGCCCGAATCGGTCGTGCTTGTTTCCGCGAACTATAAAATGAGTTTCGACCGTTTGCGCAAACAACTCGGAGGGCGTGACGCATGGATTCTTGTTCTCGACACAAAAGGCATCAACGTCTGGTGCGCCGCCGGCAAGGGCACTTTTGGAACGGATGAACTTCTAAACCGAATTAAGATAACCGCTCTCGATAAAATTGTTTCGCACCGAAGGCTCATCGTGCCTCAACTCGGAGCGACGGGTATCAGTGCATATACCGTGAGAAAGACCAGCGGGTTCAGCATAATATACGGACCTGTTCGTGTTGAAGACCTGCCTGCCTTCCTGGATGCGGGAATGAAAGCACAGCCGGAGATGCGGCGGGTGCGGTTCGGCCTTCGCGATCGTACGGTATTGATTCCTGTAGAGTTGGTCGGCGGGGGGAAATACGTGCTGCTTCTTGCTGCGGTTTTCGCGTTGATCGGCGGTCTGAGTTCGAGCGGTTATTCCTTTGTAAAGGTTCTTTCTGCCGGGATCATCAATGCGTCAATTGTGTTCGGCGCTTTCCTTTGCGGAACGCTGCTCGGCCCGATATTGTTACCCTGGCTGCCGGGGCGCGCTTTTTCCATCAAGGGAGCCGCGCTCGGCATAGCGTTGGTCGGAGCTCTTACCGTTTTCGGTTTGCCGGGACCGGGGCTATTCGGTTCCTGGCTGCATCTGGCCGCCTTTGCTTTTATTATCCCCACGCTCACAAGCTTCATCGTGATGAACTTCACCGGCGCATCCACCTTCACATCATTAAGCGGTGTGATTCGTGAGATGCGTCTCGCTGTGCCGATACAGATAGCTGCGGCTGTGATCGGTGTGGTGCTGTGGTTCGGCGGTCTTTTTATAAATGGAGGACGCTAAAATGATGAGATATATCGAGAGTGCCGTGAATTTGGAATTCGACAGGAATCTGTGCAACGGCTGCGGGATGTGCGTCAACGTTTGCCCTCATGCCGTCTTCAAACTTGAGAACAAACGCGCCGTTCTTGCGGACAAAGGGGCTTGCATGGAATGCGGAGCCTGCGCGAAAAACTGTGAACCCAAAGCCATCCGGGTAAGAGCTGGCACTGGCTGCGCGGCTGCGGTATTGTCAAGCCGGCTGGGAAAGAAATCCGCGTGCTCGTGTGACGGAAATTCTCCGTCTTGTGATTGAAAACCGCTTCTTACAATGTAGGAGCTGCTGCCAGCAGCGAAAAAATCGCGGGGCGCCAGGCTGTGTCATAATTCAAATTTGCTGCTGTATGAGATTTTTTAATGTTCATAACATGTTGATACTAAAAGGAAGATTTACAGAATCCTTCGGATTTCCCGTCGCAGCCCTTCGAAGTATACCGGAGAATGACTTTTTTATAATTGCAACACAGCCTGCGTGGCCCGCTCCCACCCCTGGTCATCCTGACGGATGTTTAGAAGGGATTATAGTGCCGTCATCCTGAGTGTTACTTCGACGGGATACAAGGGAAGGATCAGCGGGAGCATGTGTCCTTTCACGGCACTTGCTCCAAAGAGAAGCTTTTCATAACCCTCGCGGCAAGGCTGCCGCTCATAGTTTATCTCAAAGCAATAATCTCGATCCCTTTGCGCGAATAGTTGAGCGAGAGGGCGAGGATTCTCGCGGCTTCCTGCGGGGCGTGGAATCCCATAGAGTTCTCCGCTTCGACGAAATCGAGAAGGAACTGGGCTTTCCGCTGAAAATCCTGCGCCTTCGCAAGCGATACCGCATCCAGCCCACGGGCTTTTGATTTATCTATCTTGTTAATCAATTCGACAACCGCGTCCATCGCGATGTTGCGCACCTCGTAGTTCGTATCCTGGATCCGTGTCGCCCTTTCGAGCAATTCTTTCTCGGTTGCCCGGTGGCAGGTCTGGCACGAGCGCGAGATATTCAGCAGCGGGCTTCGGACGTGATGATCGCTTATCTTCAGCGCCCCGATCCTGATATACGGCATATGGCAATCCGCGCAGGCGACCCCAGCTCTGGAATGCATCCCCTGGCTCCACATCTCGAACTCCGGGTGCTGGGCTTTCAGCGTCTTCGCGCCGGTCAGTTTATGCTCCCAGTCTTTATGACCGTATTCGTCATAATATGCCAGAATCTGGTCGGCTCTTATGCCCTTTGTCCAGGGAAATACGAGACGTTTTTCCATTCCCTTGAAGTAGTATTCATCATGGCACTGCGCGCAGACGTAGGAACGCATCTCCTGCCTCGTCGCCATCTTGTTCACATCGTAATCCTTTATCCCCTCGCTTTCCTTCAAAGCTTTTATCCCTTCGATGAAAGCAGGCCTCGTTATCCGCAGGGACATCGTATTAGCATCGTGACAGTCTATACAGGCAACCGGGAACTTGGCGAGCTTGCGAGCCTCAAAATACGGCATCGAATTGATTTTCTCGAAACCCTTGAAGCTATCTCCGCCGCCCAATTTATTATAAACGGTGTACATAGAGGCATGGCAATTGAGGCAGGCGCCTGGCTGCTTCGCGACGCGTTGACGCTCGGTGAATGTCTGGTCATCCAGCATATACGCATGACCGCGATCCTCGCGGAAATCAACGGCGAATGGATACCCAGCCCAAATAATTTTCAACCTCGGATCGGCATCGAGCCGCGACGACGACACTTTCGCGCGTGGATCTTCAGATGTCGGTGTGCGCGGCATCGCCTCGCTGCCGCCGTAACGGGTCCGCTCCATATCAACGGTGCGCTTATACATATCGTATTGCTGGGGGAAATTCTTGCCCCAAATCTCCGGGTCAACCGTATCATCCTTGAGTTCGACTACCCTGAAAAACGGATTGAGCTGCTCCTGTTTATGCTGGAAAATTGAGATCAGAAGCCCTGTAACCGTAAAGACCGCTGTGGCAGTCACGATTATGAGAAGGAAAAGAAAACCCAGGGACATCTTTCTGGGCGCTTCATCCTTCGGTTTTTGTTTTTTAGCGGGCATATCCCCTCCTCGCATTTTCATATTAATAAATTTCTAATGTCCCACTGAATAATGGCATTGCAAACAATCGAGTGACATCTTCGTTTCGTCCCGTGTCTCGATCATCGCAACGATATCGCCGTGGCACTTGCGGCACGAATCGTTCGTTATCCGCTTGTTCCTGTCTTTTATCTGGATCGGTTCCGGGAAATTGCCGGTGGTGAAAGCCAGTGAATGATTGAAGCCGTTCAAAGCTTTAGTATAGTATTTTCCGATGAATCCTTCCGGCGTATGACAATCGTTGCAGACCGCCGCGGCATGGTGGCTGTGCTTGTTCCAGGAATCGTAGTTATCTTTCATAACGTGGCAGTTCGCGCACGCCGCCGGATCGTCAGTTATATACGAAAAGCCCTTTGCATAGATGAACGTATAAATCCCGATGCCGGCAAGAATGCCGAAAAGGACACTAAAGATAATCAGAAAGAATTTCTGCCGCGATAAACTGATTCTAATCATAAACCCTTCGAAAAGATGGAGAATTATATTCAAAATTTTCCTGATAGTCCATACCCGCAATCATTAAAACAAAAAAAACGTCATCCTTTCGCTGGAACGGGTTTAGGGAAGAATACATTATAATGAGGATACCCAGCCCCCAAGTGGGAGCTATCTTTCCAGGATATGTCATAATATAAGATTGTCATTCCCTGGGATACTTCGAAGGGGAGACGACAGGGAATCTTCTTTTTAGGCGTATTTCCACGCAAATGCATTACCAATACAGATTCAATTGCGGACAGGCTGTTGCCCAAATAAAAGTGCGTCATGTTCGGGGATTCTTCGAAGGGCGGCAACCGGACATCTTCCTTTCAGGCGTATTTCTTACAGACGCCGATTCAATTATATCCATTCCATTTTAAATGATTCAATATTATCAGAGGTTTTTATTAATTGAGGATATCTGTTAAACATCTTTTGAGGAACTGGATTTTTTGCATAAGGATTATGAATCACGAAAACATCCTTTTTAATATTATATTCTATTAAATTATATATATGATCTTGAAAACAAACTATCATGCTTATACGAGAAAAAGGTATACTTCTATCTTTTTTTATATACCGCCCTTTAGAGTTTTTAGGATTAACTGAAATTCCATTTGCTAGAAACACAGAGTCTTGTTCTATCATTTCACCAGTTTCTTCATTACGTATGAAGGTTACGGCTTGCTGCCCAATAAAAGCTTTGAGACATAGATATTTGTCAATTGGAGCTCTTAAATATGAAGTATCTAAAAATAAAATGTTTGGTTTGGTATTATCAAATTGCCTGCAAGCTCTTCGGATCCCTTCTTGTAGCTCATCACTATCATCTCCGACCCAACTTAATGTTCTTATTCCATTCTTTGCAGAAATACTATCCCAATCAATTGATTTAATCGGAGTTTTGACCTCCACAAAGTATTCAATGTCATTATATATTATTTTTAGATCTAAATTCCTATCGTCTCTTCTACTCGGTGGAGTAGGCTTAACATTGAAACCACACATATCAGAAAAAAAGAATGATGCTTTACAGTGTGAGAGTGCTGGAAAGAATTGTTTGTTGTCTCTAGATTCAAGCCTGCGCTTGATATCATTACTCTCAACGCTTTGAAATAATCCTACCTTTTCTGCTGCATTAATATATTGCTTGCAGAGATTCAAATAAATTTTAGCAGCTTCATTTTTACTATATTCTTCCGTTAAAAATCGAAAATGAGGAGGAACTTTTTTTAATTTTTTTAATTCTTCAAAGAATTTGTTATTAAAAATCGGTAGTTCTACTTCAGTCATAATATTTCTCTAAACCCATTTATAATCTATTTTATCATATACTATCTTCAAATCCAAACCTTTTACTATCAGGAAAAAAAATTGATGTATTATAAATAAGACACAAAACTACGTTTTCGCTTTTATTTCGCTTTTACCTCTTGACTTTCGCCTTTCTTTCGCCCATATTAAATCCTGGAGGTATGATTATGACCCTCACAAAAAGGCAAAAGGAGATACTCGACTACATCTCCGAGTATTCCGCGTCCAGGGGATACGCCCCCACCCTGCGTGAGATCTGCGACCGGTTTGCCCTCTCGTCCGTGGCGACGGCGCACAAGCACCTCGCTCATCTTATAGACAAGGGCTACCTTTCCCGCACCCCGCACGTCAGCCGTTCCCTCATCTCTCTCGAAGGCAAAGGCCACGCGAGAGCCGCCGAAATACCGCTCCTCGGCTTCATCGCCGCGGGCAGGCCGGTGGAGGCTGTCGGCCAGAGCGAGACGATCTCCATCCCTGAAGATATGCTCGGCAAGGACAATACCTATGTTCTGAAGGTCAAGGGAAACTCGATGATAGACGAGCAGATCCGCGACGGGGATTTCGTCATCGTCGAAGAGCGAAGCATGGCTCAAAACGGCGAAACCGTCGTCGCTCTTCTGAACGGCGAGGACGCGACCCTGAAGAAATTTTACCGCGAGGGGGAGCAGGTCCGCCTCCAGCCGGCGAACCCTGAGATGGAGCCGATCTACGTCAATGAACGGGACATAACCGTCCAGGGTGTGGTCATCGGAATCCTTCGGAAGTACTGAAAATCTGTTTGGCGACGGAACCGACGGTTGCGGCGGGTTCAAGTCTCTGACTTGAACCCATGGGAAACTCAACCATTGCCGTCGAGTGACAATTCCGTCACAGACAGAAGCTACTGAACTTAGACTTTATTAAAAAGGAGAAACGGAATGGCAAAAGAAACCGAAAAAATGATCGCCTATTGCGGAATCGTCTGCACGGGCTGCGAAGCCTACATCGCCACCCAAACCGGCGATGAAAAGAAGGCGCGCGAAACCGCGGAAATGTGGTCGAAAGCCTACAACGCCAACATCAAGCTGGAAGACGTATGGTGCGACGGCTGCCTCGTGGAGGGCAAGAAATGCGCCCATTGCCACGAATGCGAAATCCGCAAGTGCGCCCGCACCAAGGGCTTCGTAAACTGCGCGCATTGCCCGGACTACAAGTGCGAAACCTTGAAAGGCTTCCTGAAAATGGTCCCTAACGCGGAAAAACTGCTGGACGAAATCCGCGCCGGATTGTAAACCTGCGCGCTGAATCGAAGGAAAAAACGGAATGAAAGGGAAAAAAAGGACGATAATTCATCTCGATCTCGACGCCTTTTTCGTGGCGGTGGAGCGTCTGCGCGACCCATCCCTCATCGGCAAACCGGTGGTCGTCGGCGGCAACCCGGACGGCCGCGGCGTAATCGCCGCCGCCTCCTACGAAGCCCGCCGCTACGGCATCCATTCTGCAACGCCGTCGGCGAAAGCGAAGAAGCTCTGCCCCCACGCGATATTCATCCGTGCCCGCCACAATCTCTATTCCGAATACTCAAAGAAATTCTTCCGCATAGTGACGGACTACACCCCGCTCATCGAGCAGACATCCATAGACGAAGGGTATATAGACGTAACCGGCTGCGAGCCGCTGCAGGGACATCCGTTGCGCCTCGCGGAAGAAATAAAGCTCCGGGTAAAGCGTGAACTCGGCCTGTCGGTGAGCATGGGGATCGGCTCCAACAAGCTCATCGCCAAGATCGGCTCCGACTACGCCAAGCCTGAGGGAATCGTCTATATCCTGCCCGGTACTGAACGCGTCTTCCTTGCCCCGATGCCCGTTGAAAAGATACCGGGGGTCGGCCCCGCGGTACTCGAAAAGCTGAACGGCTACGGCATCCGCACGATCGACGACCTCTCCCGGATGGGCAGGGACGGCCTCGAAAAGATATTCGGCAAGCACGGCGCCTCCCTCCACAACGCGTCCCTCGGCATAGGCTCCATCGCCTTCGGCTCCACCTTCGAGCAGGCTAAGTCCGTCAGCCGGGAGCATACCTTCGGGCAGGACACAAACGATATATCCTTTCTCGAAGCGACATTATGCCGGCTCTCCGAGAAGGCAACCGCCGACCTGCGCGAAAAGGGCTTAAAGGCTTCAACTATAACTCTTAAGCTCCGCTACGCCGATTTCAAAACCGTTACCCGTTCGCATTCACTCGGCGAGCCGACCGATCTCGACAATGTCATCTACGCCGCCGTCCGCGGCCTGCTCGGCAAAACCTACCAAAGGCGCACGGCCGTGAGGTTGATCGGCGTATCCCTGACCCACCTTGACGAGGAAAGACAGGGAACGCTTCTAAGGGACGAGCGCGAAAGGAAAATGGAAAACCTCTACCGCTCAGTGGACAAGATACGTGGCAAATACGGCGGAAAGGCTGTCTTAAACGCGAGGGGCTGCCTCGGCGACGTTTAGCCGGCCGGGTTGACGGAAAGATACGCGGCGGGTTCGATTCTCCTGGGCCTGTTACTCTAATCAAACTTGAAGTGTTAAACAAGAAAAGTTAAAAATTTACAAAATGCGTTGCACTTGTAACTTATAGATTCTAAAAGGAAGATATCCGGTAGCAGCCCTTCTAAGTATCCCCGAATATGACGCATTTTTATTTTGGCAACAACCTACCGGAGATGGAGCAGACGTCATCACGGGACACCTGCTCCAGCAGAATACAAAGAACCGATCCGATGCAGGTTTAATTCTCCGTAATTGAACCCGCCAGTAATCCTTATGGGACCTCACTCCGAAGAATTACCCCGGGACGGAATTAGAAAAAGGCGACCTTGATGGATTTCACTCATCTCAATTGCCACAGCTACTACTCTTTCCTCTCCGGAACCGCCTCGATCGTCGAACTGGTCGAAGAAGCGAGACGCGCGGGGATGAAATCCCTTGCTCTGACCGACACGGGCGGGATGTACGGGGCCGTAGAATTCTACAAGGCGGCAAAGGATGCGGAGATAAAACCGATAATCGGCGCTGAGCTTAAATCCGATGATTTACGCGTCCTCCTTCTCGCCCTGAACCGGGAGGGATTCGCATCCATAAGCGCCCTCGTCTCGCGGCAGCAGCTCGAAGACGGCTTCTCCCTGAAGGACGCCATCCGCTCCCTCGCGTCAAGCCGCGAAGCGGCGAACATCGCCTTTCTCGCGGATAACGTCCCGCTCCTGCGATTCATCAGAGAATCCGGCGCCCCTCGCCTCTATGCCGAGATAGTACGAACAGGCAAAGGCGGCTCGGCGAAGGAAGCCGCACTGGTAGCCGCAGCGAAGAGGATGCGCATCCCGCCGGTCGCGACGAACAACGTCCATTTCATCCGCTCCGAGGATCATGCCGTCCACAGGGCGTTGCGGTCGATAAGCTTTCGGACTTCCCTTTCCGCGCTCAAACCTGATGATGTGGTTCACTGTGAGAACAGGTTCAAGACCGGAGGCGAGATGACCTGCCTCTTCCACGACCTTCCGGAGGCGCTGAAAAACGCCGCCTCCCTTGCCGGCGAATGTAGCGTGGAATTCGAGCTCGGCAAGCCGGTCTTCCCGCTGTTCGATGTTCCCAAAGGAGAGACGTATTATTCCTATCTCTGCAAGATATGCTTCGAGGGGGCAGCGCGTCTCTACAGGCCGCTCACGCGAACGGTTATGAAGCGGCTTAACTACGAGCTCGAGGTGATAGACCGCCTCGGCTTCAGTCCGTATTTTCTGATCGTCTGGGACATCGTCCGCTTCGCCCGCGAAAACCGTATCCCGTCGGTCGGGCGCGGCTCCGCGGCGGACAGCATCATCTCATACGTCCTCGGCATAACCCCCGTCGATCCGATCAAGTATAACCTCTATTTCGAGCGTTTCCTTAACCTTGAACGCGCCGATCCGCCGGACATAGACATTGACTTCTGCTGGCGCAGGCGCCAGAAGGTTCTGCGCTACGTTTACGAAAAATACGGCTACGATAAGGTGGCGATGATCGGGACATATTATCGTTTCTCGTTCCGCGCCGCCATCCGCGAGATAGCGCGCGTGATGGGTGTGCCCGAAGGGAAGATCAGCGCGTTCACGAAGAGGCTGCCTTATTTCTCGGTGCGTTCCGTCGAAGAGGCGGTGAGGATGATCCCAGAATGCCGCGACCTTCCTCTTAACGACGAACCATACCGCAGCATCCTCTCGATCGCCGAGAGGATGCAGGATTTTCCGCGCCATATGTCCACCCACCCCGGCGGGATTGTAATATCCCCCCGCCCCATCACCTGGTACGCCCCCCTGCAGCAGGGAGGCAACGGGCTTGCCATAACCCAGTACGATATGCACGGAGTGGAGGATATCGGCCTCGTCAAGATTGACCTGCTCGGTCAGCGTGGGCTCACCGTCGTCCAGGATACGGTCGAAGCCGTGAAAGAGAACTACGACATAGACATAGATTTCGACAAGATTGACCCGACGAAGGACCTGCCTACCCGCAGCCTCATCCGCCGCGGGGACACGCTCGGCTGTTTCTACATCGAATCTCCCGCGATGCGCTCCCTCGAGAAGAAGCTTAAAACAGATAATTTCGAACTGATGGTCGCCGCGAGCTCGATAGTGCGCCCGGGCGTGGCGGACAGCGGGATGCTTGACCAGTACGTGAAATACCACAACGGCGCGGAACAGGCGCAATACCTCCATCCTCTTATGCGCGAACTGCTCAGCGACACATACGGGATAATGATCTACCAGGAGGATGTTATTAAGGTTGCCCATCACGTGGCGGGTTTCACCTTCGGCGAGGCGGACCTGCTGCGGCGCGGGATGAGCAAGAAGCGGCACTGGACGAACCTGAACGAATACCGCAGCCGCTTCATCCGAGGGGCGGCAAACAAGGGGGTGCCGGAGGAAACGGCTGAGCAGATATGGAAGCAGATCGAGTCGTTCTCCGGCTACTCGTTCTGCAAGGCGCACAGCGCGGCGTATTCGGTGATCTCGTTCCGCTCCGCCTACCTGCGCTGCCATTATCCCGCGGAGTTTATGGCGGCGGTACTAACGAACGGCGGCGGTTTCTACAGCCGCCCGGCATACATCGAGGAGGCACGTCGGATGGGGTTAAAGATAATCGCTCCGCGCGTGAACGAATGCGTTGAACGCTACACCGGCAGGGGCAGAGAGCTGCGGGTCGGAATCGGCCAGATAAAAGGTCTTTCGCGGCATACGATTGAAGCTATAACGTCCTCCCGGCGGGAAGCAGGCCCGTTCGCATCTTTTGAAGAATTCCTTCTCCGCACCGGCGTCACCCGCGCGGATGCCGGAATACTCGTAAAAGCCGGGGCGCTCGACAGCCTTGGACTGAACCGCTCCCAGCTTCTCTGGACGCTGGACGCGGAATACGAATCCATAATAAACGAACATAAGGCACGCCAAGGCACGCAAGAGGCTACACTTTTCGACAACCCCGCCATATTCAATATAAGAAAGCCTCCCGCCCTGCCCGATCACTCACCGGACGAAAAGCTCCGGCTCGAGATGGAGTACCTCGATATGGCGGTGACGGCGCATCCGCTCACCCTATTCAGGGAGCAAATCAGGAAAATCCCGCGCGTCCTCTCCACCGCCCTGCCCCGCTTCAAGGGAAAGTCCGTCACGGTAATCGGCTGGATGGTGGCAACCAAGCGGACGGTGACCGCGAAGGGCGAATTTATGAAGTTCCTCACGGCGGAGGACGAAAAGGGATTGATGGAGGTCGTCATTTTCCCCGCGGTTTACAGGAAATACGGCCACCTGCTCGTAACCCGTGGACCGTTCGCCATAACCGGCAGGGTGGACGAAGATTTCGGAAACCTCACCATCACCGCCTCGAAACTGGAACAGATCCCATACAAGCCGGGCATCAAACTCAACAACCTATATGAGCAGACGGGCAGCCTGCCTCGGACCGACTTCGCTCCTGCGACAGACAATGGCTTTTAAATCGCTCCTAAACCTGTTTTCGATCATTAAATAAAATATAATTATAGATTAATACACTGCGATTTTATAAACAGATGTAATTCTTTACTGCATTTATAAAATTCTATAGTAATGCAATTTTTCAAAGCTTATTATTTTTTAAACTATATAACAACCCCGGGTTTTAATACCCGGGGTTTTGGTTTCAACAAATGGTTTTGGCTGTGTTTGCAGCCGCCGCTTATGATTCGGGTTTATTCCACTTTGCATTCAACAGATTTCATATTTTCTTTAGCATTGAAATCTGACCTTGTAAGTCCGAAGCTGACTTTAGTGATTTCTACTTTTTGTATTTTTGCGATCTCGAAAAGTTTCCAACCAGATCCGCCTCCTCCAGCTATCTGGTAACCTTTCATCACTTCCTTGCCATTGGCTGCAATACCGAAACAGAACGGTTCAGCAATGACTGCAGCCCCTTCATAGCTGAACTTTACGGTCTTTCTTTGTTTGACCGCTGTGCATATCATATTTTTCATATCTATAGCCTCCATTCTAAAGTGCTGATAATAATATAGTGCAAGATTTCTTTTTTTCAACTTACTTAAAAACAAATGTTATCAGCCGTTTCAAATATATATACTTTTTTTTCTCATTGCAGTTTTCCCACCAACCTTCTTAAATAGTGAGAGCGCCAGCAGGACTGATTATCGGAAAAAATCCGAATTTTCAATAAGTAATTATTTACAAAATTCAAAATCCCCGGATTTTTCTGATCGGGTTATCGTCGATATCTTTAATAGAACCATCACAAGTGTTATTATTCCTCAATATGACCGAGCATCTTTTGTGCAATTTTTTCGTTAACACTATGGAGCTGGACTTCAGCGGCCGGGTTTCTTTGCCGCTTCTATGCAAGCACGCGATGGACGCAGCCGATCTGCATGCGAGCAGGATGGGTTTCGATATGGAGACTCTTTTTAGCAAAAGGCAGGCTTGGGTTCTGATTCAGATGCACATCAGGGTGGACCAGTATCCCGTCGGAAGGGGAAAGATATCGGTCAAGACCTGGCCATCCGGCACGGAAAGCCGCTTTGCATTCAGAGAATTTCTTTTTTTTAGAGAAACATCGGTCAACCCGTTCGCGGCAGCTTCAAGCAACTGGATATTGATGGACCTTGATAAAGGGCGTCCTATGCGGGTCTCTGATCATTTATATGGCCCATGGGAAATTGACCGAACCCGCGCGCTTGAAAACAATTTCGATGATATCCGGGAATCCGGCGAGCCTGCAATCACAAAAAGCTTCTCAATCAGGCTTTCCGACATTGATCCTTTAAAACATGTCAGCAATCTAAGGTATATTGACTGTGTCCTCGAATCCGTTCCAAGCGATATCTGGAAAACACATGAAATCGGGGAGCTGTGGATCGAGTTCAGAAAGCAGGCAGTGTTCGGGGACACAATCGAATCCAAGGTCTATGCCAGGAATGATTCCGACGACAACAAAGAGTTCATCCACATTTTGGATAAGGACAGCGCCGAAAAAACGACCTTTGCAAGAGCAAAAACATTGCGAAGAAAAATGTAATTACATTTAATAACGTATCACGCGAAGCCCTATGGTATGCATTACATATGGTAAGCTCGGTATAAATATCGGCATCAACTATAATTCTCATCATAATAGTTTTTGCATGCAACTTCGCTCAATTTTTTTCTCGGCCTCGGTTTGATTCCGCCAATTCCGTTTTCATCTGTTTTAGTTTTGGGATAGCCGAACGCAAGAAGAACCGAGATAGTCTTTTTCTCCGGTATCCTCAATAATTCCTTTACTTTTTTTTCGCTGAACCAGCCGATCCAGCAGCTGCCGATGCCGAGTTCAGCTGCGACAAGCACCATATGCTCCATGGCAATTCCAACATCTATCCGCTGGTTATCTCTGTTTATCATATCAGCGGCTTTATGAATAAATAGTTTGGGTTCATCCACACAGACGACGATAGCCCCTGCATCCCGAAGAAACTTGTTGATGTTAGGGCCGATGGGTTGAGCCTTGGCTATCTTTTTCATAAGGAGTTCGTCATCCACAACCACAAAACGCCAGGGCTGGGAATTGCATGATGACGGAGCAAGCCTCGCTGCTTCAAGAATCACATCCATCCTTTCCTTCTCAATAGGCTTGCCGTCAAATGCGCGCACAGAACGGCGTATTTTTATAATATCCAATACGTTTGAAAACACTTTTTTCTTCGCCATTCATCTTTCTTTCAATTTGTTTTATCTGGCAACAGTTTAACCAACTGGGGCAATATTTCCGACGCAGAGCCGAAGAGGGAGATATCAGCTGACTGGGTAAGCTGTGTAGGCTCAGTGTTCACCTCGATTATTTTCCCTCCCCTTTTTTTTATTTGCATAGGCAGCTGATTTGCGGGATATACAACCGCAGATGTCCCTACAACGAGTATGAACCTTGAATCCTCGATCAGTTCCTGGCTTTCAAGAAGTGCTGAGCGTGGAATCAATTCGCCGAAAAAGACTATATCCGGTTTTAATACTTCCCCGCAATCACATCTCGGAATCTTCTCGGACAGTTTTTTCTCGTCCAAAAAGAAAGTCTTGTAGCATTTTAAGCAAACCGCACGGTCGCTGCTGCCATGGAATTCGACAACCTTAGCGCTTCCAGCCCTGAAATGCAAACCGTCTATATTCTGGGTTATTATCCCGTTAAGGTAGCCTCGCTTTTCCATTTCAGCAAGGGCATTATGACCGGCATTCGGTTTTGAATTCAGCAGCAGCTTTCCAAAATCAATATAGAGCTGCCAGATTTTTTCCGGATTACGCTTAAAACCGGAGATGGAGACATATTCTTCCGGATCGTATTTTTCCCATAACCCTCCGCTACCGCGGAACGGAGGGATTCCGCTGTCAACGGAAATGCCCGCGCCGCTAAGCACTGTACCAGGAACATAATCCGCAATTATCTCGACAGCTCTCTTTAATTCTGAGTTCGACATCTTATTATTGCTTATACTGACAACATCGAACCTTCCGGCAGGATTGCTCCGAGTCTTATAAGCGCCTTGATTGATGTAACCTATATCTGAATACCGAGACTCACCCCGACTCTGCTATATTCAAACAAGTGATCCACAGGTGTCGTGTAATAAAATGTGAAACGAAAATCCTCTTCAATAATCATTCCGATATTCGCTTTTGTGACGAGTTCAGTGCTGAGTGTACTTGAAGTTGGAATATGGAGAGATATGCCGGCGCCTAAAAACGGAACCGTTTTGCCCTCCGTCAATTTGGAATTGATAATCATCCCGACGTTGAAAGAATACCTTTTAAAATCCTCTGTTACGACAAATCCTTCCCCGGACATAAAAAGAGTCGAAGAGAGACGAAAATCTATAATCAATCCCGCCTGTCCGATCAACACCTCGTCATCCAGAGAGTATTCACCTCCGACGGAAAAATAGTTAACAATATCCTGGGGTTCTTCGTATCTTTTATACCGGATAATCTTCTCCTGAGCAAAAATCTCGGCGCAAAAACCTGCGATGAGAAAAATAGCTAATATAAAGCGAATAAGCACTTTGCGATTTGTCATTTTCATCTCCTAATAATCTTGTAAACATTTTAGATTCCGCGCTTCCTTAAGTCAAGTTGAATGGAAAGATATATCGGATTTTCTTTCAAATTGTCATAAAATTACACGGGAAACTCTTTCAGTTTCAAATGAATACCGGGAATTGTTGTGAAACAGATTGACTTTTCTCCGGATTCGGTTAAAATGTTCATAATTCTAATCTTATAGGTTCATATTCTCAATGGATTTATTGAACGCTTACAAGGAGCTGATTAAAATTGCGGAAAGAATCGGCTATGAAGTGAAAGAGTCTAAAATGTGTGAAGATATATCATTATCGGGGGGAAAATATACCATTAAAGATAAGCGGTATATTTTACTGAACACAAGCGCCAGGGTTGAAGATAGATTGGAATCTTTAGTGAAAATCCTCAAATCTGAAGACCTCGGTCCGCTTCATATAGCCCCATTTTTAAGGGAAAAATACTTTATAAATGACTGAGATGTTAAGAATTCTGTTCGTCTGCACAGGTAACATTTGCCGCTCTCCGCTTGCAGAGGGATATCTCAGGCATCTTTGCGAAATCAATAACTATTCTGAGATCGAAACCGATTCAGCTGGAATCGCCGCTTTGCGCGGCGCTCCCCCATCAAAAGAAGCTGTCGCTGTTGCTGAAGATTGGGGATTCGACATCTCCAAGCTGAAATCACGTCAGCTTAAAAAAAATGATCTGACAGATTTCGATCTGACACTCACAATGACAGACGAGCAGAGAAAGTGGATTGTCGACAATTATCTTGTTAAAGAAAATACGATAAAACTACTCCGCGAATTTTCAGCAGATGACGGTGGAACGGGAGATATTCCCGATCCAATCGGTATGAGCATGGACAGCTATATAATGGTCTTTCATTTCATTAAAAAATCCGTTGAGGGACTGATAAAGTGTCTCAAGACAGAAAAGGTTTTTATTTCCAGCAATAAATGATAATATATAGCCTGTTTCACGGTATGGTGTTATGTCAACAAAAGTAATGATAGTAGATGATAATCATGACATTCGTAATCTTCTCGCCACGTGGCTGAAGCAGGTGGGCTACGAAGTCCTGCTGGCGGAAGATGGAATGGCTGCACTGGATTTATTTTCACGGGAGCGGCCTAAAATGCTCTTTCTGGATATGCTTCTGCCGAAGAAAAACGGTATCGAAGTGTGCAAGGAGATCAAGAAAGATCCTTTAGGGGCCAAGACCCCGGTCGTTCTTATGACTGCTGTCTATAAAGGGATGCAATATGCCATTGAAGCCAAAAAGAGCGGAGCGGATGTTTACATTGAAAAACCTTTTCAAAACGAAAAAATACTTGAGATAACTCATAAACTAATCGGACCGCCTGATATCGAAATCGCTGATGAAGTATCATTCAGCGAGAGTAAAGCGGGTGACAGGGAAATCGCTCTCGAAGGTAAGCTATCGGAGGCAAGCTTGCCTGTTCTTCTTGTAACAATAAACAAGAAGAAACTAACGGGCGAGCTCAAACTGCGCTTCGGGACCGCGGCAAAATCAATTTTCTTCCTGTCGGGACAGCCCCTATATACAGCATCGAACCAGATATCCGACAGATTGGGAATAACCGTCCTTAGACAGGGACTTATCACGAAAGATCAATACGACGAAGCGGTGCGCCTCATGCAGCAAAGCACCGGTTCCGTTAAAATCGGCCAGGCACTGATAAGGCTCGGATTCATCACCGACTATGAGCTTTCCTACACTCTGCGCGAACAATACAAGAAAATCCTGTTTTCGCTTTTTCACTGGACAGACGGGGAATACACATTTTTAATAACTGATAACATCAGCGAACAGAGCGATGCTCTCAACACTCCATTGAACGAACTTATCATTCAAGGATTGGAAGAATCCTATACGTTCTCCCGCGTTGAAAGAGAAGTGGGAAATCTTGATACTATCTTTATGGCAACCCCAAACGGAATAGAACAGCTTCAAACCGGAAAAATCAAGGATAAATATAAAAAAGCGTTAAGCCTGATTGACGGAACCAAAACTCTACGGCAAATAATGAGCACGGATCCCGATCATGGTGAGGAAAATGTAATGGTAATCTTTGCCCTCTATATTTGTGGTTACCTTGCAATTAAAGAAATCAGAACGCTCGATGACGATTCTGAAGATTCACACTCCATCACGGCTGATATGATCATAAAAAAACATAAGGATATCCAGGAACAAAACTATTACCAAATTATAGGTGTCGATTCCAAGGCTTCGACAAACGACATTAAAAAAGCTTACTTCAGGCTCGCAAAACTCTATCATCCCGACAAATTCAGAGGAGATGACTATAAGAATCTTCGAAAAGATATTGATGAAATATTTAACAAAATCAGCCAGGCGCACAAAGTGTTAACTTCCGTTTCCAAGCGAACCGAGTATGAAAGATCAATGTCCACCCCCAAGGAAGACCAGGAAACCATCCAAAAGTATACCCGCATAAGAAATGCGGAACTTCGGTTCATCGAAGGCAAAGCTGCATTTCAAAAGGGAAAATTTGACGAGGCATTTGAAGCATTGAAATGGGCAATAGATTTGAATCCTGACGAATCGGAATATCAGAGGCTTATGGGACAGATTTATATGTCCAAATATCTGCCTTCGCAACCGGAGTTTCAGAAAGCTGATGAGTTTTTAAAGAAATCCATCCAGCTGAGAAGCGCCGATCCTGAAAACTATTTCTTTTACGGTCAATATAAGAAGCGTGTCGGAGACATGGATTCCGCTTATGGAAATTTTAAAAAAGCCATCGAGCTGCGTCCGAACTATCATGAAGCTATGCGCGAAATCCGTCTCTTTGAAATGCGATCCGACAAGCAGAAGAAAAGAGGCGGAAGATAAAACCTATAGTGTTTCAACCGACTAAACGTTGATTATCAGGGAAAATGAAATTCTACAAGGAAGTTGAAACGTACTTTCTCGAAACGAGAGGTCGTTTATTCGGACTGAGTTCATATAATCTTCTCTCCCCAAAAGAAATCCAGGCGATCAGGAAATGGGAAATATCCGGGATACCCTTAAAAGTAATAAAAGAAGCCGTCGAAGAATCTCTACGCCGGTTTCTTGACAACTACCCCCACCGCCGGGATGAGCCTCCCAGCCTTCTGTATTGCCAGCCCACTGTTTTAAAAATATGGAAAGAATATAAGGAAGCAGCAATAGGCGGGAGAGTCCTAAAGGAAACCAAAAAACCGAGTGTTGAAAATCTTGTAAGCCTGATAAAGCTAAATATGAAAATACTGGAAAACTCCAAAGCCGGATTGATCCATATCGCAGATGAACCGGGATTGAAAGCCATAACCTCTGTGATTGATGCACAAAAGGCGACACTGGAAAAATTGATCTCCGGCAAAGCTGATAAAGGACTAACTTCTGCTCTTTTTATTGAATGCCTTGATAATATCAGGACAGAAATAATAGCAGCCATTTTAAGAAATTTATCTTTTAAAAAATCCAAGGCGATTCTGAAAGCCATTAAAAGCGAGATGCGTGAATATATATATAAAATGACAAGCGAGGCTTATCGTGGGACACGGAATATAATATTTGAAGATAGGATCCTTGAAATAACCGGTTTGTCAAAAATGAAAACATTGAAGTAATTCGAATGTTCCGGCCATTCGCTTATATATCAGTTTCGTTCATTACCGGTATTTTTCTTCAATCAATTTACAGCTTTTCGGATATTTCTCTGATTGCCGCGGCCGTCTCTTTTTTCCTGCTGTCTTTATTTATATACTTGAAAGACAAAATTTTGCCTTCCTTCCTTTTTTTAATAATTTCGATTCTTTTTCTCGGATGCTTGCACCTCTCGCTGGATGATGCAATTCTGCCGGAAAACTATGTTAAAAATCTTGTATCTTCTGGCAAAATCAAAACAGACAAGACGGCAGAGATTTACTTTATACTATCAGATCCTCCGGATAAATTCGAAGACAGCCTACGGATGAAGGTGAGTCTGACCGAAATCCGCCAGATGGGAAAACGATACAAAACGAACGGTACGATTACAGTATTCTGCCGCGCGCCGAAACCGGGAAATCCTGGAAGAGTGGAAGCCGGCCCGCAACCCGGAGATCTCTGTAGGATTGTGGCGAAGCTCAAGCCGATGCAAAAATATCGCAACGGAATGGAAAAAAGATATGAAGAATATCGGATACGGGAAAAAATATATTTCAGCGCAAACGCTGCCTCAACAGAGGCAATACATATAATAAAAAAAAATGAGTCGTTCAGCATCGGCGCATTCACAGGATCATTGAAGGCAAAACTAACTGCGAAGATTAATGAAAACTTCGCTGACCCACAGGTAGCGTCTCTGATAAAAGCGATAACCCTCGGATCCGTGGATGAGGAGCTGTCTAAGCTTCGTTATCAATTTCGAATGGGAGGAATTTTTCACATCGTTTCCGTTTCCGGGATTCATTTCAGCATTCTCGCCGTTTCATTGATATTTATCTTTAAAGGACTCGGCGTATCTTTAAAGAAAAGGTACTCGCTGACAATCCTTATGCTGATATTTTTCTGCCTTATAGTGGGAGCTTATCCTTCCGTTCTGCGATCCACGCTGATGGCGTGCCTCTATTTTTCCGCCCATCTCCTCAGCCGGACAAACGATTTCATCAATACCATTTCACTTGCCTCTTTTATCATATTATTGCTGAATCCAATGGATTTTTTTTCTCCCGGCTTTCAATTCACGTTCGTCGTCAGCTTCTTCATCTATTTCTCCCTTATCCAGTTTGATAACAAGGAAAAGCGTGGAATCTGGCGTAAGGCACATCAGGCGGCGCTCGTTTCGGCAGCCGCATTCCTCGCATCGCTGCCTTTGAATGCGTATCACTTCAATCAGGTCAGCATCATTTCCCTTCTGAATAATATTCTTCTCGTGCCCTTGATGTTCATCGCAATGAATGCAGCCTTTATTTTCTTCATTTTCGTCATTCTCGGAATACCGCTTGCCGGACTGCTCCAGCCTGTACTATCCATTACCTGCAAATGCATCATTCAACTTTCGTCGTTATCCTTCGATGTCCCATTCTTGTCTTATCGAATTCCGACGCCGAACATACTCCTCGTCTTTGTATACTTTTCGCTCCTTATTATCCTTTACATCAGGGTTAAAAACGGATCTGAATATAAAATGCCGGGGATAATTTTTTCGATAATACTCATTATAATAGCACTACATCCGTTTCCACGCGAAAGACCCAAAGGCGCTGCAGTTCATATGCTCGATGTCGGGCAGGGACAATCCATCTTTATAGAAACAGCGAGCGGTAAAACAATTCTGATAGACGGAGGAGGGACTTATACCTATTCCGAATTTATCGGAGAAAGGATCATCTCAAGATTCCTGTGGAACAAAGGGATCGGAAGCATAGACCTCCTTATCCTCACCCATTCGCATTTCGATCATGTCGGAGGACTGTGGCCGGTCGCAAGAAACTTTAAGATTAAAGAATTTTGGGAAAACGGACTAAACTCGCAACAGGATAAAGGTTATAAGCTGCTGCTTGAAAATCTTGACACCGGCTGCCGGAGAATTTCTGTGCGGGAAGGATTCCAGCGTAAAATTGATAGTATCGAATTCCGATGCCTTTCACCTGTAAAGAGTCTTAAAACTCGAGCAAAAACAAGAAACGAAGACTCCATTGTTCTAAAGATTCTGACCCCCTCTTTCACTTTTCTTTTAACCGGCGACACCGAGTCCGGCATCGAAGAGGAACTTGTGAGAAAATACGGCGCATATCTTCAATCCGATATACTCCAGGCGGGGCATCATGGTTCATCGAAGGGAACAACCCTTGATTTCCTTTCTAACGTGAAACCGAACTCGGCCCTGGTCAGTGCGGGAAAAGGGAATATCTTCAATTTTCCAGCGGATAACCTGACTCGACGGCTTCGCAAACTCGGAATAAAGATATTCAGAACCGATTTTGACGGAAAAATATCAATCTCTTCTGCAAATAACGGGTACCGCATCAGCACAGAATGAGAAGAAAAACTTTTCTCCCCGGACTTGACAATATTAGGCTCAAGTTATATATTATATTATGACTCATATATCAGGACATGGAAGGATCATTATAACATGAGATCAGACAAGTTTACAATTCAGACCGCAGAAACTATTCAGGCAGCTGTATCATTGGCGGGCTCAATGGAACATCAATCCGTATCGCCTGCTCATTATCTCGTCGCCGCTCTCGAAAACCAGGAAAATGTAATCCCGGCGGTGGCCTCAAGGCTTGAATCCAATCCGGCGCAGCTCGCCGAGGAATTTCGAAATATACTTGGGAAAGCCCCTAAGGTCAGCGGGCAGAGGCTTGACGTCTTTCTTTCGCCCGAAATGGAAGTCGTAATCAAGGACTCCTTCAAGGAGATGGAAAAATTCAAGGACGAATACGTTTCCTCCGAGCACATCCTGCTCGCAATAATTTCCGGCGACGGAACCGAATCCGGGATACTAAAAAAACATGGCTTTACATACGACCGCATACTAAAAATATTACGGGATCTCCGGGGAAACCAGAGGATCACCGATCAGACGCCCGAAGACAAGTTCAACGTCCTGGATAAATACTGCCAGGACCTCACGGATTTTGCGAGGAAGGGCAAACTTGATCCCGTGATCGGAAGGGACGACGAGATAAGGCGCGTAATGCAGGTTCTTTCGCGCAGGACCAAGAATAATCCGGTTCTGATAGGCGAACCTGGTGTCGGCAAGACAGCAATCGCCCAGGGAGTCGCGCTCAGAATCGCCTCCGGGGATGTCCCCGATGGATTGAAAAACAAGAGGGTCGTGGCTCTCGACCTTGGAGCGCTCATCGCCGGAACAAAATTCCGCGGTGAATTTGAAGACAGGCTGAAGGCGCTGCTCAAAGAGATCGAAAAATCGGAAGGAAGAGTCATACTGTTCATTGATGAGCTTCATTCACTGGTCGGAGCGGGTGCGGCTGAAGGGGCTATGGACGCCTCCAACATGCTCAAGCCCGCTCTTGCAAGGGGAGATCTCAGAACTATCGGCGCAACCACACTAAGTGAATATCAGAAGTACATAGAAAAGGATGCCGCGCTGGAGCGCAGGTTCCAGCCTGTGTTCGTGGATGAACCGAGCGTCGAAGATACGATCTCCATCCTCCGGGGGTTGAAGGAAAAATACGAGCTTCATCACGGGGTGTACATAACTGACGCAGCTATAATCGCGTCCGCCATCCTCTCCCACCGGTATATAAGTGAAAGGTTTCTGCCGGACAAGGCAATTGATCTCATGGATGAGGCCGCTTCAAAGCTAAGGCTGGAGATTGATTCGGTTCCTGAAGAGATAGACGAACTAAACCGGAAGATACTGCAACTCGAAATAGAATACGAGGCTTTCAAAAAGGAAAAGGATGCGGAAGCTGTCGAAAGACGAAAGAGAATCCAGGAAAAGCTGGCTGAACTCAATGAAACGAGATCGGTCAAAATAGCCCACTGGCAGTCGGAAAAAGAGATCATCCAACAGATGCAGGATATCAAGAAAAAACTCGATGAAGCCCAGATCGAGCAGGCACGCGCCGAGCAGGCGGGAGAGCTCGGCATCGTGGCGCGTTTACGTTACGGAACAATCCTGGAACTTGAATCCAGCCGGCAGCAACTTCAGAAAAAATTGAAAAAGGCTCAGGGAGATAATCCGATGCTCGTCGAAGAGGTCGGCGAGGAAGCCATCGCCGAGGTTGTTTCAGCGTGGACCGGCATACCCGTAGCGAAGATGCTGGAATCGGAACGGAATAAGCTCGTCAAACTGGAAGGACTTCTTCATAAGAGAGTCATAGGGCAGGACGAGGCAGTGGCGGCAGTCTCCAATGCTGTGCGCAGAAGCAGGGCTGGGATGCAGGACCCGAACAGACCTATAGGCTCTTTTATCTTTATGGGTCCGACCGGGGTCGGCAAAACTGAACTCGCAAGAGCGCTTGCGGAGTTTATGTTCGACGATGAAAACCAGATGGTTCGGATAGATATGTCCGAATATATGGAACGTCATACCGTTGCGAGGCTGATCGGCGCTCCTCCGGGATATGTCGGTTACGAAGAAGGCGGTCAACTCACGGAGGCTGTCCGCAGACGCCCCTACTGTGTTGTGCTTTTCGACGAGATTGAGAAAGCCCATCCGCAGGTCTTCAACGTTCTTCTGCAGATACTGGATGAAGGCAGGCTAACGGATGGAAAAGGGCGTACTGTGGACTTCAAAAATACAATCATTGTTATGACGTCGAACATCGCGAGCGAGCTGATAGCGGAAAACCGGGACAAGAACTATTCGCAAAAAAGGGAAATCATTCTGGATGAGCTGAAAAGACATTTCAAACCGGAATTCCTCAATAGGGTTGATGATATCATCCTTTTCCATGACCTTAAATCTGAACAGATGCTTTCTATCCTGGACATTCAGTTGGTCAGGCTCGAGCGGCTCCTCGAAAGACAGAAGATAAACCTTATTGTTTCGGAAAAAGCCAGGAAGCATATTGCGGAAAAGGGATATGACCCTGCATATGGAGCAAGGCCGCTGAAACGCGTTTTGCAGGGGGAGATTCAGAACCAGCTTGCCATTTTATTCCTGGAAGGAAAAATTAGTGAGGGTGATACCGTCAAGGCCGACTATAAGGATAATAACCTTTCTTTCGAGGTTGTTCAAAACTGATGAACTGAATATATATTAAAACAAGCCGCTCACTGTTTGACATAGTAAGACTAATATTATATATTATATAATGACGCAGTTAATGGAATAACACGCTAACGATAGCATATACGTAAATGCAAAATAATGTCACTGGAGGTGCAAAATGGCATTAATAAGATGGGATCCATTTTCAGATCTTCTTTCCATTCAGGACAAAATGAACCGGTTGTTTGAGGATTCTCTTACACGTACCCGCGCATTCGGTCCTGATGAAGAGTTAGGCGTATCCAGCTGGACTCCGGCGGTGGATATTTTCGAAACGGACACCGAGATAGTTCTCAAAGCTGAACTGCCCGAGATCAAAAGGGAGGACGTTCAGATAAACATTGAAAACAATGTGCTGACCTTGTCCGGTGAGCGCAAGTTCGAAAAGGAAACCAAGAAGGAGAATTATCACAGGATCGAACGCTCCTACGGTATATTCAAACGATCCTTCACCCTTCCGACAGTGGTTGACCAGGAGAACATCAAAGCGACATTCGTTGACGGTGTCCTGCAGATGAATATGGCGAAGCGGGAGGAATCCAAGCCACGCCAGATCGAAATCCTTTCCAAGTAATGCTTGAATATCAGCTCTGCAGCTCCCGGCTGCGGAGTTTTTCTTTTTTGTATTCTTCCAACATATTGGAAAACCAAAAAGGCATTCCGGCTATCTATCACTGATTCTTCCGAGAGGAATACTTAAAGAGATCGAGAACTTTTTACTGCATGTAATCGTTTTGATGTTAGAGAGATTTTTACTGGATACAGAATGTATTTCTAAAAATTAAATCACACATTTCACTTTAACCAGAAAACAATGATGTTTTCGCAATTAGGACTTTGGAGGAATCGATGAAAAAAGTGTTGGTGACATTAGTTCTGTTCATCTGCGCAACAAGCCTTGCACAGACGAAAAATGAGACAAAAACATATTCGACATATAAGGATCTGTACGCTAAATTGGTTGAGCTCTACAATGGTAAAAACTATACGGAAGCTGCAGTCCTGGCGGAAAATCATCTCGCCCTTTTTCCCGAAAAAACCCGCCAAATTACTTATAATATGGCATTATTTTATACTTTCGCTGGAGACTACAACAACGCGATCAAGGCTCTGAATTATGGCCATAGTAAAGATATATTTTACGGCGTTTGGGATTTTTTCGCGGAACAATGGAAGCCTCTGCTGGAGACACCTGCCTGGAAGGATTTTCTTGCTGAAAACGACAAGAGAGTCAAAGCCGCTCAGGATAAAGCGGAATTGATAGTGGATATATCTCTTCCCGAAGGTTACGACGCATCGAAAAAATATCCGTTATTTATTGCCCTTCACGGCGGCGGTGATAATTTGGCTGATTTCAAGCCTAACTGGACCTCCCCTAAAATGAAAAAAGAGTATATTGTGGCTTATCTTCAATCCACACAGGTAGCATCCATGACGGGATTCCATTGGCAGAATGATGAAATGACGAAAAAGGATATTGCCAAAGCCCTGGATATTATCAAGGAAAAACATCCGATAGATGAAAAGAAAATATTGATGGGAGGGTTCTCGTCCGGCGGATACGGCTCTATGATAATCGCTTTCAACAACACAATTCCAGTTAAAGGCGTTATCTTGCTCTGCCCTCCCGTTCCGGATGTTGCAAATGAGCAACTTTCGGAATCCTGTACACGAGGACTTCGAGTGATGATGCTGACCACCGAATTGGATAATAGAATTGAGCAACAGAAAGAACTCGTCACCCGGATGCAAAGATCAAATATCGCTGCCAAAATCGAAATATTCCCCAATATCGGACATTGGTATCCGAACGATTTGCCCGAAAAGATCGATGAAGCGATAGCTTTCATTAATGATAAATAGAACATAAGCCAAAAGAATCTGAATAATATTCACAAAAGAATAGGCCATATACTTGATTTTTTCAACTGGAGAAAGCGGTGGCTGCTATTCAATATATATTTAGATTTCATATTGACTATAGAAGGACAAAGAATATGAAAAAAATATTATTTCTTCTAATTATTATGCCAATACTTCCAATAGTTATTTCGGCACAGCAAAATGAGAGTGATTTTACTTTCATTGATTTTGACAATCCTCAATGGGACATTGAGGGAGCCAAGGTGCTTCAACATATGGATCGCAAAGCATTGGTGGGGTCGGCTATGTTGAAAGATATAGAATTTCAAAACGGGGTCATCAAAGTTGACATCTTCACCACAACTAAAAAGAGGAGCTATCCCGGCGTGCTTTTCAGATTTGTTTCACCAACAGATTATGAAAGGGTTTATATCAGGCCACACCGTTCGATATTCTATCCGGATGCGATTCAATATGTCCCTTGTTTCAATGGCATTGACAGCTGGCAGCTTTACAACGGTGATGGTTATACATCTATAGCTGAAATACCATCTGACACTTGGTTCACCCTGACTATAGAAGTATCGGGTAATCAGGCAAAAATCTATCTGGCAGATGCAAGTACACCTTCACTGATCATTCGGGATCTTAAACATGGAAATAGAAAGGGTGCATTCGGTTTATCCGGAATTATGAATAACACGGCATTTTTTTCCAATTTTCGGTATAAAATCTCAAATGATGTTCCAGCAAATCCAATACAAGAAGTAGAAAAGGTTCCGGGTATAATAGTTGATTGGGAATTATCAAAACCATTTAAAGTTCTTGAGAGCAATCCCGCTGAATACCCTGGCCTTGATCCGCAAAAAATGAGTTGGCAGAAAGTTACTGCGGAAACCACTGGTCTGCTCGACATTTCGCGATTTATCTCCTCAGATATGATGTCGAATGAACCTCTTCTTATTTATGCAAAAACAATCATTCATTCTGACCACGAACAGATTAATAAGTACTCATTCGGCTATAGTGATATCGTTCATATCTATCTGAATGGAAAATTGCTTTTTTCCGGCGATAGTACGTACCGATCGAGGGATCTTTCCTTCCTCGGAATAGTAGGCTTATTCGATGCCGTATATTTACCCTTAAAAAAAGGAGATAACGAACTTTTATTCGCCGTGACAGAACAAATGGGCGGATGGGGTTTAATTTGCCGGGACGCAACGGAAATTTTTCAGGATAGCTCACTAACCATGGATTGGAAAACTGATAACGTTTTCAGAATTCCTGAATCCGTTGCATACGATCCAAAAGAAAAGATGATATATGTTTCGAATTATGATGGTTACAACAGAAGTATAAAAGAAGGATTACAAAGTATTTCAAAGATCGGCAAGGATGGAAAGGTCATTGATCTTAATTGGGCAAAAGGCTTAGCTAATCCTACCGGACTCGCAATATATAAAGATAAACTTTACGCTGTGGAAAGAACCGGTATCGCGGAAATCGAATTAAGCTCAGGTAAAATCATCAACCGTTTTATCTGTAATAAAAGCACAATGCTTAACGATATAACCGTATCGAAAGAAGGCTCAATCTTTGTATCTGATTCCGGCAGCGGTTGTGTATACCGGATAAAAGACGGAGTGTCCGAAATTTGGGTATCTGCACCTGATTTACGTGGAGCTAATGGTCTTATAACCGATAATGAAAAAGTCTATGTTGTGACTAACGGAGATGGATGCCTTAAAGTGATTTCGATGGAAAGCAAAAAAATCAGTATAATAGCGGAACTGAATTCAAACACACTCGATGGGCTGCAATTGGACGCGAATGGAAACTTTCTAGTATCAGACTACTTAGGAAAACTATACCGGATTACACGCACTGGCAAAATCACAAAAATCCTTGATCTTACAGGACCCGAGATTAATATAGCGGATTTCTTCTATAATCCGAACAATAACATGATATTAATCCCAACTCTCCTGAACAACAGCATCTTGAGTTATACACTAAAATAATAAGATCCAGTTTAAATTGGCACAATTGCATATCTTTTAAGTGAAAAATAAGACCGTTGCTTTAGACACTCTCGAACGGTCGAATATTCTCCCGGTTACAGATCCAATCACTGGTGCGAGATGGGCTACATCGTTTTTATTCCCGAGGGGGAAATGCGCATCGAATTGAAAGATGAATAAACCCTTATAAAAGGCCCTGCTGTTACAATTAATATTAACCAGCCTGAGGATGTCGGCTCAGGTTGGTTTTTTCTTTATTTAAGACATTTTTTATTATTACACTTCAACATTTTTTCCTTTTTTATGAAGATCTAAATTGGTATAATAGGTTAATTACGAAGGAAAGGGTTACATTATGAAAACGCGTTTTTATGCATTCCTGACTGCATCTCTTTTATTAATTTCTGTTCCGATCATCACGGCAGAGAAACCGAAATCTGAAAGCGACCCGTTCGAAGTAACCATAGATAACTTCGCCAGCTGGTGCGACGTGGAGATTTATGGAATGGGAAAGTCTTCGTTATCGGATATGGTGAGATTCTTCGTTACAGGCAAAAAGAAACAGGTAGAAAAGATATACAACGGACAATCCAAGCTTGAAAACAATATCCGTGTCATCAAGATCAGCAACGAGCCGACCGGCGTATGCAAAGTCAGCATAGGGAAAAGCGACCTGGTCATCGCAGGCCCCTGGATTAACGAATCTCTGTCCACGGTAATGGTTGAAGACAAGGAATTCTCAGATCCCTGGAACACGAAGTATTTCTATTTTTACACAGAACCGTTTTGCGATCCTGAGGGGCAATGGGTAAACAGCACGCTGGATGGAGTGATCAAGCTTTCCAAAAGCAAGTCGCTCTACTCCGGGGATGCCGTTTGGATTCCGAGCGGCGACAAGTTCTCTTTTAATTCGTTCATCTCAGGTGATTCCCTGATGGGAAACTGGAAACATACTCCCTCTTCTTCTTCCGGAACACTCGAGGGCGAATTCAATGAAGATTGTTCAATAATGAAAATCACGGCTTCATCCGGCAATTTCGATTGGTCGGAGACCATATGGAACAAAGATCAGGAAAGCGCCGTAACAGCCCCTTCAAAGGTCATCAATCTGTCTGGAAACTGGTATTATGCCAACGGCGACGGGCTTGTAAAAATTATTCTGAAATCGAAAAACGATTATACAGCTGAAATAACATGGGTTCCCGATGGCCAGAAATTCAAGGTCAATCTCAGGCTGATAGGGAATTTTGTGATCGGCGCATGGTTCGATGCGAAAGGGAGTAATTCCGGGACATTTTCCGGCCAGATCAAGCTCGATGATAATCAAAATCCGAACATCGAGATCACCGAATCCACAGGACCGCTCGAATGGTCCGGCTATACATGGATAAAGGGAAATCCGGGCGAATAAAATATTTCGCAGTTCATTTTGAATTTTTATTATTGTTGTTTGTCAGCGCTTTCCCCCTCGCGAGGGATGCGAATATCCCAGCAATACTTAGGCAAACGAAGATAATAAATAAAATATGCAAGCTTCTGATGAACGCTGGGTGGCGCTCCGGCGTGATCTTAACATTTCCAAGAAAAATCGAGAAAATCAGCGTCGAGATACCCATGCTCATCGTTTGGCCGGTTATCCGCATCGTCCCAAGAAATGATGAAGCGACTCCCAGATATTTCCTGGGAACGGAACTCATCACAGCATTCGTATTGGGAGATGAAAAAAGCGCAAAACCGAATCCGAGAATGATCAGGCATATCACGATATAATTTAATCCTGTGCCGATCGAGAGGAATGACAGTAAGAAAAGCCCGACTGTTGTTATGCAAAACCCGACGGAAGCTACAATCCGGGGTTCTATCCGGTCGGAAAGCCTGCCCATAAAGGGCGAGAATATCGCCTGAATAACAGGTTGAGTAACGAGTATCACTCCAGCCGATTGTGGGCTCATCCCTTTGACATATTGAAGATACAGGCTTAATAAAATGGTCACAGCGAAAGTGGCACTGTAGTTGATCAACGCCGCTGCATTTGAGAAAGCGAAGACCTTGCTTTGCGTAAAAAGATTGACATTGAATACCGGGCTTTCGGTTCTTTTCTCCCATATTATAAAAGCCGCCAGGCTCAGAATCCCAGCTCCGAATATTATGATGCCGTAAGTTTTCGGAAAATTGGAAAAACCATATATCACACCGATTATGGTCATGCCGAACAGAACAGATCCGAAATAATCGAACTTTTCTCCCCTGGACTCCAACCAGTCTTGTTTTAGTTTTCTGACGAGAAGCCAGAGTATCACCGGATAGAGCGGGACATTTAGCAGAAAAAGGGTTCTCCAGCCGAAATGTTGGGTTAAGATTCCTCCGAAAAAAGGTCCGCAGGAAAGACCGAGGTAGATCGAGGCTGTCGTGATCCCGAACGCTTTGCCTCGTTCTCCGGGTGGGAAAATGGAAGTAACTATCGCGAGGCCGGAACCGGAATACATAGAGCCACCGATCCCCTGGATAATCCTGAAAGCGATAAGCATTTCCTGATTTGGGGCGAGGCCTGACAACAATGAGCCGAGAGAATATATGGAAAATCCCGCGATGAACAGCCTTTTCCTGCCGTATATGTCGGCCAACCGCCCGAAAGGCACTGAAAACATGGCAGCGGCCAGAAGGAATGATGTCGCCACCCAATTCAATGACACAGCGTTCATATTAAAATCCCTGGCAATCGAAGGTATCGCGATGTTCACTCCCGACGCCATGAATGGAAATAAAAATGATGCCATCGAAATAACGACCAAAACCGTCCTCTTGAGCGTTTCTTCACTGTCCGTGCCAGAATCATTTTTGTTATTCATCACAATATTTCTTCCTGCGTTGTAATTCTTTGTTCTTTTCATCTCTGCGATTCCTGTTGAAGACCATAGCCAGACATAAATCTATTTCAATATTATCCCCGTTTCAAGTTAAAGGTTGCTGGCATTCTTCCGCTTTCGTGAAAAATTCTTGTTCCGAATATTTTTATTCAATGAATACGAAATAATCAAATCATTTATAAGGTAGTAAATTACGAGGTGAAGAGTGAGCAAAGCGACGATGAAAAAAATAATTAAAACAGACCACATTTTATTGGACGGATTATTGACCGCTCCCGAATTTCCGGACGGAATGGACTGGCTGAACACCCGCAAACCCTTGAAGATGAAAGACCTTAAAGGAAAGATCGTTCTTCTGGATTTCTGGACTTACTGTTGCATCAACTGTATGCATATTATCCCGGATTTAAAAAGACTTGAAAAAGAATATCCTGATGAGCTGGTTGTAATCGGTGTTCATTCCGCAAAGTTTCTAACCGAGAAGGGGACGGAGAATATTCGCAATGCTGCGCTTCGTTACAAAATCAATCATCCGATTGTGAATGACCGGGATATGGAAATCTGGAGTGCTTATGGTGTTCGCGCCTGGCCGACACTCGTCCTTGTAAATCCGCTCGGCAAGTTAATCGGCTCTGTGTCGGGGGAAGGGATATACGATCTCTTCGCTAAGCTGATATCGGATGGAATCGCTCATTTCAATAAAAAAGGATCGCTGGATAGCAAACCGTTTAAATTCGCCGAAGAGAAAGCATCATCACTCCTGCCGCTATTATCATTTCCCGGGAAGGTATTCGCCGATGAGACAACCCATATGCTATTTATCTCTGATTCAAACAACAACCGGATAGTGGGAATGGATACGGAGGACAATTCGATCAAGTTTATCGCCGGCTCTGGGGAGTCTGGCTCCAGGGATGGCGGTTTCGAGTATGCGCGGTTCTATCACCCTCAGGGATTGGTATACGATTCTCAAAATAAAGCTCTGTATGTCGCCGATACCGATAACCATTTGATAAGAAAGATCGATTTTCAATCCCGAAAAGTAATAACCGTTGCCGGAACCGGGCGCCAAGGGGGATTGGCCGATCCCGCCGCCGATCCGCTTGAGACAGGCCTAAATTCGCCGTGGGATGTCACCATTCTCGGCGGCGAGCTTTATATCGCAATGGCCGGTTCTCATCAGATATGGAAGCTTAACCTTGCCAAAAACAAAATTTCTCTTTTCGCAGGTTCCGGGAGAGAGGCATTGATGGACGGCAATCCATTAAGATCAGCCCTCGCGCAGCCATCAGGCATAACTACGGATGGCGAAATCTTGTATTTCGCCGACAGTGAAACCAGCTCCATCCGGCTTGCGGATATACGCTTCGGAGGAGAAGTAAAAACCATTGTGGGACAAGACCTATTCATCTTCGGAGACCATGACGGCATCGGAGATTCTGTACGGTTGCAACATCCGCTCGGAGTGGCATCATACAGGAAAAATCTCTACGTCGCTGATACATATAACAACAAGATAAAAATTATTGACCCGGTAAAAAGAACGACAGATACTCTTTTCGGCAGCGGTGCTGTGGGATTTAAAGACGGGAAAAAAGTACAAGCGGAATTGAACGAGCCGGGCGGCGTAACGGCCGCTTTCGGCAAGCTGTATATCGCGGATACGAACAACCACTCGATCCGGATTTGCGACCTCGAAACAGGTGAAGTTTCAACAATTGTTTTTTCCAACCCTGAAAAACTGGCCTTCATGCGCCTGAAACCGGAGAAAATCAGGATTGAAGAACAGAGGACAATTCAAGCCGGAAAATCGAAGATGATAATCAATATCGTTTTGCCTCTTGATTGTAAAATCAACCCAGAGGCGCCGTCTTCAATAAAAATTTCAAGCAAAGATGCGAAAATTATATCCTTCGACCAAAAAAATCCTGATATTCTTATCAAGCATCCCGGGCTGAAGCATGAGGTTGAAATACAATTATCAGAAGGGAGAACGCAGCTAAAAATCGAGGCTATGATATTTTATTGCCCTGAGAATAGCCGGGGCAATTGCTTCGTTCTATCGGATAATTTTTCGATCCCGTTTAAAATAAAGAAAAACTCCGGGGAAACCGGCATTGCGATCAATCTGGAAGCTTGATCAATCCTTCGACAACCGCAGGACAACAGCTTTGTTATCCATCATAAGTGGGACAAGAAGGTAGCCGTGTTTACGGTCAACCGATATATCCGCAGGTGACGAATCAACCTCGTAAACAAGCCTGGCATCGGCTCCTCTCGCCATTACCCAGATTTTGCCTCTGGTATAAGAGGAAAAATAAAGATTTCCCTTCAAGTCATAGTCCACACCATCGAGCGAGGTGTATCCTGTCGTTGTTTCCGATATCTTTTTCGCAGCGTAATCGAACTTGTAAATAATGCCCTCAGCATAGTCGAGAATAATGAAAGCATTTTCATCCGGGAGAAACACGATTCCATTCGGCGCGGTAATCATCCCCTTAGTGATCCAAACATCGGAGATCTTTTTCACCGTGGAATATCTGAACACCTTACCGCTTCCAGTACATGTTACATATATGTTTCCAGCATCATCCGCTGCAACATCGTTCAAGAAGGCAGCCCCCATGTTTTTCAATTTCATCTCAAGAACCTGTTTCCCGGTTTTTATAAAGAAGCCCAACAATCGGTCAATATCCGCCACAAATAATACGCCGTTATAAACTGCTAACCCCTTGGGAGCGTTTAATGAAATTCCGTTACCGCCGGCAATCCATCTGTCGATCCGTTTGGTAAAATCTCCAGAGAGCCGGGTGATGTATCCGTCATTGTCCGTTCCACTCGGACCGCTGCTCGGGCCAAGATTGCTGATAAAGAAGCTGTCGCTCACGGGATCATAGATGAAACTCTCAGGAAGATTTAATCCGGTAATTTCTTTTACAAAGGTCAGCTCACTGGCAACGGAACTCGATAATAAAAAAACTATGTAAAACACCAATAAATATTTTCTTAACATTTTTTCTTCTCCTTGATAATTCAGATACCTGAATAATATTTTATTGCCGGAGATGTTCACTGTAAAGCTTAATCAATCTGCTCTTTTTATGACTATCAATCGTGATTGGATTTTTTCCGCGCGGTGATGGATTATAATGCTGATTGGGAAAAAAGTATGTTCAGCGACCTTCATCTGCATTCGACGTATTCGGACGGCCTGTTGACGCCTTCAGCATTGGTAAATAAAGCCCTTGAGAGCGGCCTTCAGTATATTGCGCTTTCGGATCACGATTGTCTTGACGGTATCGAGGAAGCCGTGCGCGCGGCTAAAGGTTCTTCTCTCTTGATAATCCCTGCGGTCGAGTTCAGCTGTGTCATAGAAAATGTAAAAAAGGAAATCCACATCCTCGGCTATATAAAAGATTATAAAAATAAAAAACTCCGCGGCTTGCTGAAATATTTTGCTGAAGCCAGGACAGAGCGGGCAAAAGGTATCGTAGATAAGTTGACGGCGCTCGGAATTGAAATTGACTTCGAATCCGTCAAGGAGTTCGCAGGATATGGGACGGTCGGCAGACCGCATATCGCCAGGGCAATTGTGAAAGCTGGAGCGGTGAAAAATGTCTGGCAGGCGTTCGAGCAATATCTGTCCGAAGGGGCGCCGGCATACCTGCCGAAAGCCGCCTTCAGTGTTGAAGCCGCTATTTCTGCGATACATAATACGGGAGGTCTGGCAGTCTGGGCCCATCCCCCGATGGAAATTATGAGGAATCACATCGAATATTATAGATCCGTAGGGCTCGACGGGATCGAGGCTTTTCATCCGCTGTTGAAATCCCGCGATAGACGGAAAGTTAAGAAAATTGCTCAGAAAAACGGTTTATTCGTTACCGGGGGCTCGGACTGGCATAGCATCGAGAGAGACGGACCTTTCGGTTCTTATCGGATAAAATCTGAAGACATCAGCGAATTCCTTGAGGCTTATTTCAGAACGTCATAATAAACCTTGAGTAGTTTCGCTACGGAATCCTGCCATGTGAATTCAGCCGCCCTTTCCTTGCCTTTCTTGATAAGCGAATTTCGAAGCTTCTTTTCCTTCATTATCTTTTTTATCGCATCGGCAAATTCATTTGTATTATAAGGATCAACCAGCAAAGCGGCATCTCCAACGATCTCCGGAAGTGCCGATTTATTCGACACAATGACCGGAGTTCCAACGGCCATCGCTTCCAGCGCGGAGACTCCGAATCCTTCGTATAATGACGGGTTGATAAAGATGGAGGCCAGCTTGTAGAGATAAATCACTTTATCAATATAGCCGATAATACGAACCCGCTCTGACAACCCCTTTTTGCTGATAATCCCCCGCAAAGGCTTGTTTTTTGATATATCATAACCGGCAATGACTAGTCTTAGCTCATCGAACGGCGATTCGTTCAGGATTTCCATACATTCGATTATTCGGTCAATATTCTTGTGCGGACGGACGTTTCCGGCATAGAGGATAAATGGGAAATGAAGCTGATAGCGCTCTCTGAAATTACGTGTTTTCCGCAGATCAATCTTGTCGAAAAACCTGGCATCAACGCCGTTATGTATGACAGTTATCTTTTCCGGGTCTATCTGGAAATGTTTCAGGACGTCGCTTTTTGTGCTGCGCGAGACGGCGATTATCTTCGACGCCTTATCAATAGTTTTTTGCACATTTTTAAAAGCAGTCCTTTTCGAAATGTTCTCGATGGACTGCGGAAATTCGAAGGGAAGCATATCATGAAGAGTCAGCACTATAGGCAGCTTGTGCGCCAGCGGGGCGACATAATGGACGGAATGAAAGACATTTATATTGTATTTCTTAAGACTGCGCGAAAGATTGAACAGTTTAACTGGAGAATATAGGAAATTCGCCCGTGGGACAGGAATAACTCCAGGATTCAATTCATCCAGAAAATCCACATCCTCAGGGTTACAGAAGATGAAAAACCGCAAGTTATCATCGGCGTCTTTTAAGTGGCTTATTGTGTTTTGCAGATAGGTTCCGATGCCGTAATCTCTCAACCGGAAACCGTCAATGCCGATATTCTTTATCATAATCGGTAAATCTCATAACAGATCATTTCTGCCCTTTTCCTTTAGTTTCTCGACAATTTGCTTCACATTCTGCGCTCTCTCCTTTGGACAGATCAGAATGGCATCTTCCGTATCAACCACGATTAAATCATCAATGTGAAGCAAGGCGATGAGACGTTTGTTTCCTACGATTATATTGTTGGCGCTGTCCGAGATGATTACATCCCCGTCAATCGAGTTTCCGTTTTCATCTGGTTTCATCATCTTTTCCAGCGTCCGCCAGCTCCCGACATCGCTCCATCCGAAATTGCCTTTTACCGTATAAACATTCTTCGCTTTTTCCATCACAGCGTAATCTATCGAAATGGATTCGAGCGTAGGATACACCTCATATAGAAAGGATTGAATTTTATTCTGTTCTATTGTAATCAGAGGATTCATCGCTTTCCATGTCTTCGGAAGATACGACTGAAGCGCTCCGAGGATGGTCTCGACAGACCACACGAACATCCCGCTGTTCCATAAATGTGTTCCGGATGAATAATATTTCCATGCCCTGTCTGCATCCGGTTTTTCACAGAATCGCTTGACCTCCATGATTCCTTCGCCCAGCTCAATATAATTTGGACTTCCGTATTCAATATACCCATAACCGGTTTCAGGATATTCCGGAATTATCCCGAAAGTGACGAGATTTTTACCGGCTTCGGCGACCCTGAAAGCCGTTTCGGATCTCGATATAAAACCGGCGCAATCCAAAACCTTGTGATCGGAGGGCAGTACGATCATTGAAGCGGAAGGATCATTCCTTGAGATATGGAAAGCGGCAAGGGCGATGCAGGCTGCCGTATTTCTTGCGGACGGCTCGACTATAAAATTCTCTTCCGAAATCATCGGAAGCGTTTTCTTCGAAAGGCTGAGATGATCTTTGTTAATTACGATCAAGATGTTTTCAGCCTGCACAAGACCGTCAAGTCTTTCCACGCTCTCTTCTATCAACGTTTTATCGCTGCCGATTGAAAGAAACTGTTTGGGATAACTACACCGGCTCTTTGGCCAAAAACGTGTTCCGCTCCCCCCCGCCATAATAACCGCATATCTTTTCATTGTTTCGCCTTTAGCAAATAATAATTCATTGAAAAATAAATTCAATTAGACTCTGTTAAAATAAAATCAAATTCGCTGAAATTTTTGTTCTGGATAACCATTCAGATTATTTCACCGCAATAAATTGTCCTATAAACGAAAATAATTTGTAAGGTTTATTCATTTTGATATGATATGTCGTGCTTTAATTCGTTAGCTTCTTGAGATTGCACATTTAAAGACCAAATAGTTGAGGCGATACTATTGCTGAAACGAAAAATTCTTAAAGGAGCAAGTCTCATACCGATTCATTTCAGGGAGGATTATAAATGAGTGGGGGTATGTCTTTTTGGGGTTGGATTTTTTTCATTGTCAGCTGGGGTTCTATTATAGGTCTCTCAGCATACTGTTTTTCAAGAGTACTTTTTGCCAAGAAACAGAAAGTCGTCGTAACTAAAGGCGACACTCGGGCGAGATGGGCATCCCGCACAGGTCTTATCCTGGCGATGGCCGGCAACGCGATCGGCCTCGGCAACTTCCTCCGGTTCCCCGCCAAGGCAGCCGCGAACGGCGGCGGAACCTTTATGATACCTTACTTCTGCGCTCTCATATTTCTGGGTATTCCTCTGATGTGGGTTGAATGGACGATAGGCAGATATGGCGGTTCCAAGGGACACGGCTCGACACCGGGTATGTTCTCGCTGATCTGGAAAAGCCGTTGGGCAAAATATTTCGGCGCCTTTGGCATCATTTTGCCTTTCGCGATCGTCATTTACTATACTTTCATCGAATCGTGGACGCTGGGCTACGCCTGGTTCTCGGTTACGGGAAAATACTTCGGTCATTCAAGCCCGGGCGCGATGAATTCCTTCTTGAAAGGATTCCAGGGGGTTGAAAGCAACTCATTTTTCTCTTCCATCACGCCGGTGCTGATTTTCCTTTTTATCACTCTGGCTCTTAATTACTTCTTCCTGTATAAGGGGATATCGAAAGGTATTGAAGTTCTTGCAAAAATCGGAATGCCGGTTCTATTCGTTTTCGCAATAGTGCTTGCTGTGCGCGTTCTGACCCTCGGCACACCCGATCCCGCATTGCCGGATCAAAATATTATGAACGGTCTGTCGTTCATCTGGAATCCCGACTTCAGCAAATTGACAGACTCCAGCATCTGGCTTATAGCCGCCGGTCAAATATTCTTCACCCTCAGCCTCGGCCAGGGGGTCATCAATACATATTCTTCCTATGTCCGGGAAAACGAGGATATCACGCTGAACGGCCTGACAACCTCTTCGACTAATGAATTCGCAGAGGTCGTGCTCGGAGGAACCATTGCGATCCCCCTCGCTGTGGCATTCTTCGGTGTAACCGCCACGCAAGTTATCGCAAAAGAAGGGGCTTTCAACCTCGGCTTCGTTTCCCTGCCGGTTATATTCCAACAGCTGCCGCTCGGACACCTTTTTGGTTTTATGTGGTTCATTCTATTGTTCATCGCGGGAATAACATCATCGGTCGCTATGACCTCCCCGGCTATTGCTTTCCTCGAAGACGAGTTCAAATGGAAACGTTCTAAGGCCGTAAATGTAGTCTTCGCCGTTTTAACATCCTGCGTTTTGTTGGTCGTGGCATTCTTCAAATACGGCGTCCTCGACGAATTGGATTTCTGGGCGGGAACTCTCGGCCTTGTCGCTTTTGCCACGATAGAGATAATACTGTTCTCATGGGTCTTCGGAGTGAAGCGCGGCTGGGAGGAGATGCATCACGGCGCGGATTTAAAGGTTCCTCGTGTCTTCAAATTCATCCTGAAGTATGTCACGCCTGTCTATATGCTGGTCGTCCTGGGGCTTTGGATTTATCAATATGCCATTGACGAACTGCTGATGAAAGGCAAAGAAATCGCCAATCGCCCATTCCTTTGGGCTGCGCGCGGGATGTTGATTGGCATTTCGGCGCTGATGATTTGGCTGGTATATCAAGGATTCAAAAAAAGGAAAAAGAGCGAAAAATAAACTCTTGTACCAACAGTAACAGGGAATATTAAAATCATTCCTTATATTTCAAACGCCGGCGATTTTCGGTCGCCGGCGAAATTATTTTTGTGGGAGAATTTCTTACCCGATGTTAATCCGCCGCAACGCCCTTCTTATGCTTCCAGTTCCAATAAAGATATCCTGGAATGCCGGCGGCAACCAACACCAATCCCATCAGAGAATTTATAAGAGGGGCAGTGCCGTTGAGGTAATTCGTTATGTCGCTGTAGAGCGTAAAAACGATAAATACGCAAGCAAAGATGATGAACAAAACTGGCAATATTGGGTAGCCCCAAACGCGATATGTCCGCGGGGCATCCGGCATCTTGCGCCGTAACATAATTACGCCTAATGCTCCGAGCGCGTAGAATATCCATGATACGAAAATCAACATATCCGTGAGCTGATCGAAAGTGCCGGATAATACAAGTAATGAAGTCCAAATTCCTTGTATAAAAAGCGACCTTACCGGTGTGTGGAACCTGTGATGGACATCCCCAATTCGCTTTGGGAATAGTCCATCCCTCGCCATCGCGAAATATACCCTCGCCGAGAGCATAATCGTACCGTTGACGGTTCCGAAAGTGGAGATGGCTATCGCTATGGCGATAAGCGCCCCACCCCAATTTCCCCAAAAGTTACTTGCCACATCAGTTGCCACAAGGTAAGCTTGCCCGGTTTTTTCCGCTGCCACATACTTTTGAGCCATTTCAGGAACAGGTATGACATAGATATATGCCAGATTCATAAGCAAATATATGGAAATATAAATAAGGGCCGAAATGAAAAGGATTTTCGGAAGATTTTTTTTCGGATTCTTTATCTCGCTCGCACTGTAGGTTACGTTTATCCAACCGTCATAGACCCAGAAAGCGCCGGACATTGCTGCGATAAATGCGAGAAACATAGAACCATCGCCCATTTTGATTGGAAGTTCGGAGACCGTAAAATGCCCCCAACTCCCGCCGGAAAACGCGAAAGCAAATAAAGCTATCGCAAGCAGCGCGCCTATTTTCAAACCGGTGGAAATGACCTGCACAGTTCCGCCGAATTTTACGGCCAGGAAATTTATAAAAGTCAGGAATAGTATAAGCGAAATAGTACAGAGCTTCAGCCCGAAAAATTTAAAGGGAGTTATGTCACCGAGAAACGGTATATGAATGGCGAACGCTTCCCAGGCAGGCGAAAGACGGAAGTAATTGAAAAAATAGCCGAGTGAGTCCGAAAAAACATATGCAATGGATGCAATGGAACCGGTTTGTATGACGATAAAAACGGCCCATCCGTAGAGATAGCCCGTCAACCTGTTATAGCATTCGCTAAAATATGCGTATAATCCCCCTACGCGAGGAAAAATGCCGGCGATCTCCGCTATACTCAAAGCTCCGAAAAGAGTCATCAACCCCGCGACAACCCAAACCAAAATAAGAAGCAGCGGCGAACCGAGCTGAGCCGCCATCAGACCGGGCTTTTTGAAGATGCCTGAACCTATGACTGATCCGACTCCGTAAGCGATCGCGGTGAGCATTCCGATCTGTGGAAGCAAATCCAGACGATTTCTATTTTCTTCAGGCATTATTAAACCCCCCTGGCTTTGGCATTATGGTAAAAAGCGACCTTAAAAGCAAGAAACATAAGAAATATCGTCATTCAAAATTTTTCAAATTACTTAAATATCCGCGTTTTTTGCCTGCTTTAGTTATTATGTCTGAAAATCTTTATTTATAAAATTGTCCCTTCCTTATGAGATAATAAACTGACAACATTTCAAGAAGAATTGACCATCTGTGATTGTTGCAGCAAAGAAAGCGAGCAACCTGAGGTTTATTCCGGTTCAAGCTGCAGATCAGATCTGGACACCAGGAAACATCATTATGGTTTTGACCCTATATATCATTATATTATGCAATGTCCATCTTGCGGATACTCTGCTTATAAACTTGACAAGTACACAATATTAGTCGGCAAAGCAATGGACGAAAAAGAAACAAGGCTGGTCGATGAGAAAACGGTAAAAATCAAAGAAATTGTCAGTGGCGAAAAATTCAGTCCCTCAGCTATGATACAATGGATATTAATCACAATTATTTTTTAGGAGAATTTTTATGACAACATTTCAAGAAGAATTGACCATCTGTGATTGTTGCAGCAAAGAAAGCGAGCATCCTGAGATTTCTTCCTGTTCAAGCTGCGGAAGCGACCTGGACACCAGGAGGCATCATTATGGTTTTGACCCGATCTATCTTTATATCAAGCAATGTCCAATCTGCGGATACTGCGCTTATGAGCTGAACAAATATACTATAATGCTTGGCAAAGTCATGACCGAAGTGGAAAAAAGGTTGATCGAGGGAAAAAAGGTGAAAATCAAAGAAATCGTCGGCAGCGAAACATATCAAGCTCAAATGAAAGACACCTCATGGCCGCAAGCCGCCAATAAATACTATTGCAGCTCATTGATTTACGAACAAATAGGAGAGCTGGAGACGGCGGGGTCTTCCTGTCACAAAGCGGCATGGATTTGCGACGACATCGGAGACCAGCAGTCATCGGATTTTTTTCGCATAAGGACGGCTGAATTGTTCGTTCGGGTTATCGAGGGCAGCGAAAAAATCGAGCCGGGAAACATTGCAACGCTTAAACTGATTATCACAGATTTATATAGAAGAGCCGGAGAATTCGAAAAAGCCAGGGAAACATTGAATTCAATCGTAGAAATTCATTCAATCAAAGAAATAGAAGAAGTTCGTGAAATGATGAGCAACCTCATTCAAAGAAAAAACAGGACCGTAAAATCATTTGATGATTATCATTCCTTTAAAGAATCCGAGGAAAAGAGTGAATCGAACGAATCCACGCGAACGCAGCTCCCATTCTGATTGTCAAAAATCAACATGATTTATTTGCTCGTTCTTATAATGCAAGGACATCGAATCATAGCGTTATTTATGTTCCCAACCTCCGGGTTTCAGTTTTCGGATCTTTCCATCAGGCAGTTTTATTTCAATTATTCCGACTCTATCTGTAATTTTTCCTATCGACCTCAGCTCAGAGTAAAAATCAATTTTTCGCAATTCTTCGATTCTCTCGCGGTTTTCCTCCGGTACTGTAAACAACAGAGAATAGTCTTCCCCGCCGTTCATTATACAATAGTAAGTGTCCAATTCAGGCAACACCTCCCTGACAACATTCAATTCGATTTCATCGAAGGCAGAGTAATCGAGATCGGCCCCGACACCGCTCTCTTTGCAAATATGAAAGATATCGGTGGAAATGCCATCGGAAGTGTCTATCATCGCGGAAGGAATCATTTTGTCGGAAAGCATTAGTCCCGCTCTTACGCAAGGTTCGGGATGAATATGCGCAAGCATTATAGCGGATATGAATGCCAGCTGTTCGCTGTCTGGATTTTTTCCGGTTGGACTGCAAACCTTGTTTTCTTTAAATCTCCACCCCGCTTGAAATAATCGAAGACCCGCCTCGGCCCTTCCGGGATTTCCCAGAACATAAATAAAATCTCCAGGCTTAGCCCCGGAACGGCGCAATGCCCTGCCTTTTTCGGTTTCGCCGATCATGGCAATATCGATGAAAAGCCCTGCTCTCGAGGATGATGTATCGCCACCTATCAATATGACATTATATTCGGCAGCGCACTGTAAAAGACCGTTAAGAAATTCATCAAGGAAAGAACCACTTTTAAGATGAGAAGGCAATGCGATAGACATTGTGAAATAGAGCGGCCTGCCTCCCATCGAGGCGATGTCGCTCAGATTAGCGGCAAGGGTTCTCCAGCCCAAATCCGAAGGCGCGAAATAATCGAGGGAAAAATGAACACCCTCAGCCATAAGGTCGCAGGTGACAAGCAGGTCTTTTTCACCGGAACAGCTGATAATTGCGGTATCATCTCCGATCCCCGCGATAAGATTATTGCCGCCTGGGGGGACTTTTTTTCGAAGGTCCCTGATAAATTCGAGTTCCTTGAAAATTTTCATTAAAGATTCAAAGGATGTTCAATTAATTCTTTTCAGGTTTGCGCCGAGTCCGCCTAGCTTCCGGCATATTTTTTCGTATCCGCGGTCAAGATGATAAAGACGCCTGACAACGGTTGTGTTATCAGCGGCAAGACCGGCAACCATAAGCGAGGCGCTCGCCCTTAAATCCGTCGCCATTACATTGGCGCCGACAAGCCTTGTTGGTCCCTTCACTACCGCTGTATGGCCGTCGGCAGTAATATTAGCTCCGAGCCGGAGCAGCTCCGGCACATGCATATACCTGTTTTCGAATATCGTCTCGGTTATTACGCTGACCCCCTCAGCCTGGGTCATAAGCGCCATATATTGAGCCTGAAGGTCCGTGGCAAATCCAGGATAAGGGCTTGTCTTAATGTCGGCACCATGAAGTTTGGGAGAGGGTTTGACATGAACATAATCCTTCCCTTCCTCCAATTCAGCGCCGGCTTCTGTCAATTTATCGAGGAAAGACCTTAAATGTTCGGGCCTGCAATTGCGAACCGTAATCTCTCCTTTCGTTATCAGACCGGCTATTATATATGTCCCGGCTTCGATACGATCTGGGATGATCGTATAGTCTACTCCTCTTAAGCGTTCAACGCCGGTTATTTTCAGTGTCTTGGTTCCAATTCCTTCGATCCTTGCGCCCATCGCGTTCAGCATTTCCGCAAGATCGCCCACTTCCGGTTCTATCGCGCAATTGTTCAGGATCGTCTCCCCTTCCGCAAGAACCGCCGCCATCAGAAGATTCTCAGTTCCAGTTACGGTTACGCCGGCAAAAGTAAATTCCGTCCCTCTGAGCTTTTTCGCATATGTATGAACATATCCATGATCAATATCCACTTGCGCTCCGAGCCTGGTAAGCCCATCCAAATGCAGATTGATCGGCCTGACGCCTATGGCGCATCCCCCGGGCAGTGATACCCGCGCCTCGCCGTGCCTGGCGGTCAACGGTCCCAGCACGAGCACCGATGCCCGCATTTGCTTCACAAGTTCATATGGCGCGGTATCGCCTGTCGGCGTTCCAGCCCTTAATCTCACCGTGCTTTCATTAACCCTTTCATGTTTAACGCCCAGATATTCGAGCACCCGCAGCATAGTTCCAACGTCCCTCACTCCAGGCAAATTGCGCAGGACAACCTCTTCTTCCGTCAACAGCGCCGCAGCCAACGCAGGCAGCGCAGCGTTTTTCGCCCCGCCGATATAAACCTCGCCTTTAAGAGGAATACCGCCTTTGATTTCAAGTTTTTCAACCATTTCAGCTAATACAACTTCCTTTCCTTGCGCCTGATTATACATTACATAATTTGCATTGACCATAATATCCATCCCACGGCTATGAATAAAAGCAAAAACAAGTCCAAATAGGTAAAGCCGACTTTTAAATTAAAAGATTATAACTGTTTGATAGTAAAGGATTAGGAAGATCATCTTAGGGCATTTCTAAATGTATGAAATCCAATAACCAGAAAGTGTGTCTATTTTTCTCCGCAATACACAATCGTTTGGAATTGTAAAACAAAGTTTTCGCGGTTTTAGGAGACTGTTAACAATAATAAGAAATTTACTTCTTACTTTTTCATTCTATCCATTTTTATAGTTTGCTTCTATTTTTCTCCGAAGACCTGAGCGGTAAATTTGTATATTACTGTGTTCGGATCCTTCCAGCAATTACTGTTCAAGCCTGCTTTCTGACATGTATGCTCGAGAAATTCCTGCTGGTTCCAGCCCCATTCCACCGGCACTTGTGGCAGCAACAACCCGCTCCGCATTCCGTTTTTCATCATCAGGCCATGAACACCCACCTTGATTTCGTCCGCCGACTCCGCCTTGACCATAGGGGTCATTACGGAAATCTCTATCTCAATCGAATCGAGTTCATCCATTTCGACCGGCGAAAAACGGGGATCATAAGTCGAGGCGTTCACGGCGTTGTCCATTATTCCTTTGAACAACGGCTCTCTGCCGGTAACATATCCAATGCACCCGCGTAAATCTTCCCGCATATTCAGCGTGACAAAAACACCTCTGTTATCTTTCAAGGTTTTCGTAATATCGTAATTCTTCTCGACATCTTCAGGGATTTTTCTTTTACTGACCCATAATTCCAATGTATCCCTCGCAAGCCTCAAGGCAGTCTTCTGCTCATCCTTCGTCAATTCATCGGACATATTTTTAACCTCTTTTTTGGCTTCCTTATTCATTTTCTTTGAGTCTTTGACGGGTTCTTCTTTTCCGGCATCTTTCCCTGGATTCGATTTGATCTTCGCTTTTTCTTCGCTCTTGACAAACGCGATTGCAAAATAGCTAACGGAATTATCCCAATCCTCTGTGATGTCTCCGGATGTATAATAATCCACCTCGTCGACTTCCGTTCCGTTCATAAGATCTATCAATACTCCGATCGGTTTCGCGCCACAGATGGTCGCGCCTGATTCGTCAACGAATGAATTGAATCCTTTCTGGTCGAGTTTCTTGATATAACTGAAAGCCTTATGGTCGAGTTCCGGTATTTTATTCTCTTTATCGGTTTTATATGGGACATATCCGAATCTGGGTCCCTGATGCGTGAAATCAGAACTAGCTATAACAAGGGTGGAATCATCGATGAACGGTTTCAGTGCATCTGCGAGCTCCGAATATTCTATGCCCGAGAGATCGCTTACAAGAACAGGAATCAATTCGAAAGACTTCAAGGATCGCTGTAAAAACGGGAGATGGATTTCAATGGAATGTTCCTCTGTTTGCGCATTCGGGTAATCGCCGAAAATGTCATTTTTCCGCAGTTTATTTACGGCTTCTTTATCGAGCGGAACATCTCCGAGCGGCGTCCGGAAAAAATCAACATCCAATATCGAAGCACCATGAAATGCGGCATAATGCGAAGGGGCGAGAATTATCACCCTTTTTATCGGTTTGCCTTTTATCAACGAGTATCCTGCGGCAGCCGCGCCTCCGGAATACATATACCCAGCGTGAGGACATATCAAACCGACGACTTTTCCGTTCAGTTCGACTTTTTTCGCGGAAACAAGGTACCCGTCAATCTCTTTAGTCAATTGCTCCTTGTCTGCCGGATACCAGCGTCCTGCTAATGCAGATTGCCTAACCCTCCCCGGATCACCGGCAAAAAGTAATGGCAGAGGAAGCATAGTCATGATTCCCAGCAAGGTCATCGTAATCCTCATAAAACACCTCCATAAATACGGAGCGGTCTTCAGTTTTGAAACAAACCGTATAACACCACGTGGTTCGGCACAATGAGATCTGCATCACCAAGATATTCCGGTCCGAGAGAGGTCTGAACCGCGATGGTAAAAATGCCTGCTCCTTTCGCGGAAAGTATTCCGAGCGGGGCGTTTTCCACCGCTATCGAATCTTCCGCCGCGACTCCGAGCATTGCAAGAGCTTTTAAATAAGGATCCGGATCGGGTTTGCCGCGATCAAGCATATCGCCTGTTACGATCGAATGAAAAACAGATTGCATTTCTTCAGTGAGCAATCTTTTCATCTCGCCCCGGCTGGTTCCCGTAACAAGAGCCATCAATGTCCCAGCTTTGGAAATTTTATCAATAAACGCCTCGATATCCTTAAATGTCCCAATCTTTGCGATGGAATGAAACAGATACTCTTTTTCCTGCAGCATCCGTAAAGCCTCATCGAGCTGAACCTTCACGTTCTTTTCGGCAAAGATATTCATAACGGATACAATCCCCTTTTCCCCTTCACGGCGATAAACGTCCTCTCTTTCGAGATTAACGTCTCTTCGCCTGAACACTTCCCTCCAGCATTCGAAATGCCACGGCATCGAATCAGTGACAACGCCGTCCATATCCAGCAAAATGGCCTTCAAAAATCTTGTATTGCCGTTGTTGTTAAATTGTATCATAAAACTATCGCTCCCGCTGACGGGCCCGAATCTTTCAAGAAAATATGAGAACGGACGAAAACGACATTTCCTCTTTTCACGACTTTCTCAATGTGAGAGACACCCCAATTATAAACCAGGTCATGGTAGTCTTTGAAATCAAATACTATCATATCCGCAAGTTTGCCGACCTCAAGACTTCCCCGGTCATTCGAGAGTCCGATAGCATACGCTGCATTGAGTGTAGCCGCGTTTATCGCCTCCTCGATAGTCATTTTCATATTGAGACAAGCGAGCGCGACGATCATGGACATAGACTGCGTATGGCTGCTGCCGGGATTGAAATCCGTGGCGAGCGCAACCGGTAGACCGCGCTCTATCATCTTGCGCGCTGGAGCATACTTGTTCATCATCAAGAAGAAACTTGTTCCCGGCAACAGGACGGCGGCGGTTCCGGAACGTGCCATATCCTCAATCCCTTTATCGGAAATAAACATAAGATGATCTGCGGATATCGCGCCCATTTCCGCGGCAAGAGACGCTCCGCCGAGGTCGGTCAGCTCATCGGCATGAAATTTAAGTTTGAAGCCGAGTTCCTTTGCTTTAGACATAAAAAAACGGGATTCACTGACCGAAAAAACCCCGTCCTCCGTGAAAATGTCGCAGAAAACCGCCAGTTTTTCTTCTTTAATCCTGGGAAGCATCTCTTCGGCGAGTAATCTTAGATATACATTGTGATCCTGTTTGTATTCCGGCGGATATTCATGTGCGCCTAAAAACGTCGGAATCATATCAATGGGATGCCGTTTATCCAGTTCACGGATGGCTTCGAGCTGTTTTATTTCCGATTCTGTATCCAGGCCATAACCGGATTTTGCCTCGATTGTTGTGATTCCCTCAGAGACCATTCTGTTCAGGCGATCCCAGCCCGATGCCATCAAATCATTCCTTGAAGCAGCGCGCGTTGCGCGGACTGTATTTAATATGCCGCCTCCGGCCGCCGTAATTTCCTGATACGATTTGCCCTGAATCCGCATATTGAATTCATCACTCCGATTCCCTGCAAAAACCGGGTGAGTATGCGGATCCACAAAACCGGGCATCACGGTATAGCCCCCCGCAGAATGGAAGCTCCCTTCAAGTTCCACCTCCGCCCGTGCTTTATCTGAAGTGCCGATCCAGACTATCTTCCCATCTTTCGACGCCACAGCGACGTCTTCCATTATCCGCAAAGCGCCTAGATTATCCTTGAGCAGCGGCGCGGGGCCGACAGGCGTGATCAGCTTGCCGATATCAGTAATCAACGAGTCAGCTTTTATCATCACAATTTCTCCGTATCCGCTTACAATTTATTATTATTTATCAGTAATATCCTCTTTCGGTCTGATTAAATCTAAAACTCTCTTTATTGATTGGAGCAGATGGGACACTCTGTATTCTTTTCCAGGTTGATTGTGTCATACCTCATACATTTCGTATCCACGATTAGCAGCTTTCCCAACAGGCAGCTTTCCATTCCCATTATGATTTTCAGGGTCTCTGCTGACTGCATAGCGCCTATCAATGCGGATGTCGTTCCGACAACAGAACCGGAATGGCCGCTTATAAAGCTCCTCCTGGGACTGATTACACATGCAAGACACGCCGTCCTGGGTTGCTGAAAGACGCCGACGATCCCTTCCCAGGCACAGACCGCTCCATATACAAAAGGCAGTTTTTTCTTCACCGTGAAATCATTCAACAGGAAGCGTCCTTCCTGATTATCCAATCCATCAACGATTATGTCACAGCCTTCGGCGATTTTTTCGATATTGTCCTCTTTGATAAGATCATTGCAAATCTCGATCTCCGCTTCCGGATTTGCGGCCCTGAGCCTTGCGCGGGCGACTTCGACCTTCGATGCGCCTATCGAAACCTCCGTATATAGAATCTGCCTGTTCAGGTTAGACCTCTCAATGATGCCCGGATCGCACAGCATAAGCCTGCCCACCCCGGCGACTGCGAGATATGTTGCCGTAACAGATCCCAGTCCGCCGACCCCGGCGATCAGAACGGACGAACCTCTGATCTTTTTCTGATCCCATCCCGGTATCCTCAACTGCCGGAGGTATCTCTCATTAAAAATATCATTTTCTTCCCTTCGGATTTCATCCATGCCGTATAATATCCTTAAAAAGATTGAATAAAAATCAGTGCTGTTTTCAGGTAATCAAGACCAAGTTGTGCGGTTTCTTGAACTGCATAATAAAATCACATTTTGATTTTAACCCGGAATTAATACCGTTTGCGAGGATAAGCTCAATGATGGAACTTCAAACCGAATCTACATTACCCGCCCGAAACCGGAGGCTGAAGTGTGATCTTTTCCCCGTCATTGGGGATATACTCCAGGTTTTTCATCTTTCCGTCGGTATAAGCAAACGCTACGAATCCGGGATTGACCCCGATGGATTCGAGAATCTGCTTCAGGGTCATTCCTTCGGGCGTCTCGACTTTTCTCGTATAATAATCCACATCCGGTTTTAAATGTTCCCTGAGCTGAGTTCCGGCTTTCAGATATACAATCATTTTATGCCTTCACAATGGTTTTTTTCTTTTTTATTATATCAAAATTGTTGCACTTAAAACGCCTTCGGTTTGTATTTCTCGCCCCTTACCTTTGGTATTCCGCCTTCCAATGGTTTTCCCAGGAACCCGGATTTTTCCAGGTTATCGGCGGCAAAGCCCATTCCCAGGTCTTCCAGGAGAGCACGAGAGGGGTTGCCGTTTTTATCCCATCCTCTTTCGCGGTAATAATCGTCCAACATTGCTTCGACCTGCTCCAACGATACGCCTTTGCCTTTTCCCGGTCCGCTGGGAATTTTATCTTCCCAGGAGCGGGCGGGAGGATAGTCGAATGTTCTGCCGTTCGCCTTGTTTCTTTCGAGATAATGGCAGCGGTTAAGGTTCCATATCTTCTCGGATACTTTCAGCGCCTGGTCTATGGTATCGCTCCAGCCGGTTATCAGGTTCATCGCCTCGGCATACTCTTCGGGGGTGATATCGAGTTCTCCCCAGAAAAGGCGGCATGAACACCAGGTATCGAACAACGGACGAATATGCTGGAGATAGATTACGATCTTCGCCCTGCCCTCTGTTGTTTCTCTTCCTTCCGCCATATCCACAGTTATCGTCCATGAGCGGTTATGATGCGCGCCGATATCGGCGGTCATATAACTTAGCAGCATTCCCGGCGCCCAGCGCCCGTCATAACCGGACATCTCCTGTCCCTTGACCTGCATCGCGAATTTCTCACTCCCCTTGCCGATCTTTTCCGCTGCTTTCCTTGTGCCGCCGGCAAACCAGGCTCCTATGCCACGCTGGTTGACGACCATATCGAGGAAATGTTCCACATCGTCAATGGAGCCCCATTTCATCGTATGCCCTTCGAGATCCTTCTCAGTAATCAATCCCTTTTCAAAGCATTCCATTGCAAATGCCATCACACCGCCGCCGGACATTGAATCCATACCATAATTATCGAGCAGGTAATTTATATAAACAACGTGATTAATATCATGCATTCCCAAATTCGGTCCGCAAAGAGCGCCCGTTTCATATTCCGGCCCTTCCGCAAATACGGTCTTCTTGCCTTCTATAACCGCCTTGCTGTACTTGCCGCAGTTCATCCAGCAGCCGAAGCAGGCTTTGTGCGTAACCAGACATTTCGTTACAAGCGACTCACCGTCAATTTTTTCCACATCTTCATACCAAGTAGTCTGAAAGTTGCGGGTCGGCATAACGGCATTGTCATTGGACCAGCGGATGAAAAATGACGTTCCGTATTTCTGCCAGGGTTCCATGTTTGGATGTTCCTTGGTCCTCTGAATTATATCGTATGTATGCTTATAAAGCGCTTCAAGATTGTGGACTTTTATCGCTTTGTTTCCACGCACCGCAATTGCCTTGATTTTCTTGGAGCCCATAACTGCACCCTGTCCGGTTCTTCCGGCCTGCCGCCCGAAATCATGCGAAATACAGGAGAAAAGTATCCCTCTCTCGCCGGAGGGACCGATAGTTGCGATTTCGAAATCCTCACCCAAATCCTGCTTGAGGACATGTTCACAATCGAGAGACCCCATTCCCCAATATTTGGTTGCGTCCCGGATTTCAACCTTATCGTTATCAATACAGATATAAACCGGCTTGGGAGAAATCCCGGAAAAAATAACGAGATCGAACCCGGCGAATTTCAACGCGGGTCCAAGATGCCCGCCCATATTGGAATCTCCCTGGCCGTTCGTCAGAGGCGAGACGGAGCCGAATTCCACCTTGGAACCGCCGGGCGTGAATGCTCCGCTTAAAATACCGGAAGTAATAATAAAAACATTATCCGGTCCCAAAGGGTCTGCATCACGCGGCACTTCATCGTAGCATATCTTCGCCACGATACCCCTTCCGCCATACCAATCCCGCATCAGCTTTCGATCAGTAGGAAGCTTTTTAATCTCTCCGTTGGAAAGGTTTATCCTAAGTGTTGTTCCGGTAAAACCATCAGCCATCTCAAGCCTCCTTTCCAGCCGCAATGGACGGTTTCATCACATCCCACTTTGTGATGGCGTCGACATTGCATACAGTCGTGCATTCCATACAAAAATCACAAATGATCACATGATTCAAATCCGGATGCTGAAAGATAACCTTTTCCGGGCAGGTGGAAACACATATACCGCAATTCGTACACTTGGTTTTATCCACGATATGAGCGCCGGTTGAGGTATCGCGGGAAATCGCGCCTTCAGGGCAAACCTTGACGCATTTTCCGCATTGAATACATACATGGGGTTTATACTTTCCGGGATCGGGGAACTTCGCCTCGATCCAGAGAGCCGCTTTCGCAGGATTAATCTCTTCGAAGTGCTTTATCGCGCAAACCTGGCGGCACAGACGGCAACCGGTGCAATTATCCGCGTTGACTTTGATTCTCATTAATATCAAACCTTTTTTTAAACATATTTAATAAATCAATAGAACAAGAGAGCCATCCATAAGGCGATTGTCAAGGCAACGCCAGCGGCACTTGACCAGCGTAAAGAACGCTTTTCATCCAAACCAACCAGTCGTTTCGATGCAATCCCTCCTGCCGCATACGAGGGATGAATCACGATGACGGAAAGGATTATCGCAGGCAACGCTGAATGCAGCATATAACTCCATACGCCATTAAAACCCGTCGGGATATATCCGGGGGCGGCCCATATGAACTCCCTGTAAAGACCGAAAGTTCCAAAGGCAACGATGCTTATAAGCGGAGCGGCAACGCTACGCCATCTCCAGTCATCGAGTCTTTCCCGCTTCAGCAGATGGAAGGTAAAATCCACCGCAATGGCATCTATAATTACGGCAGCCGCCTGGCAGCCGAAAAACTGTACGCCGAGCGTTTTATATATAATTGTAACGAGAGATATGAAGAACAACGAACAGGGGAAAGAGACTATCCTTTTTGCAAAAACGAGGATAAAGAAAGCGACGACATAGAGATATGTGCTTTTGTTCGGTACCTGCAAAGCCCGCAAAACGTCCCAGCCGAATAATTCTGCAACCCCCCATAAAGTGCCGAAAAGAAGTATGAATATTACCTTGTTCCAGATTTTCATTTTACTCTCCATCAGCGGTTACAAGATATTTCCAAACAGCGGAAACCATAGTAAAAAGATACAGTTATTCTGTCTTAAAATCAATATCCGCAGTTTGGAAGAAGTTCAGGAAAAGGAAAATAAGATAAGAACCATCAGTCCATTATTACCTGCCCCTTGAAAAAGGCGCCCGGCTCCATTATAAGCCGAGGGGATTTAATCTCGCCTTCAAAGCGGGCGGTTTTGGCGAGAAGGACGTTCGATCGGGATGTCACTTTACCGAAAAGTTCTCCATACACATTGAGAGTTTGCGCTTCGACGTCGGCTCTGACATGCGCGCCTTCTTCGATCGTTACTGCCGATGCTCCGATGATGGAGCCCGTGAGGTTTCCGCAAATCCTTAACGGATTTTCGGCATTCAGTTTCCCAATGAGGTATGTGCCTTTGCTGATAAGGTTCTCCGGCAAAGGGCCGGGAACGGAGGCGTCTTTCTTGCGTTCGGTTTCCATTTATTTTTTCCGTATCATTTTAATTATACCAACAAAAAATGGAGCGGGAAACGGGGCTCGAACCCGCAACTTCAACCTTGGGAAGGTTGCACTCTACCATTGAGTTATTCCCGCTCGGACTCCAGTATGTTAGAAACAGGTATGCGAGTTGTCAAGTTATTTCGGGCTGTTGCTCAAATCAAAACTGAGTATATATATGAAGGGTTAAGCCTTTATAGAATACAGCACATATATAGAATTCTTCGGATTTGTAACTTATTAATTCTAAAATGAAGATATCCGGTAGCAGCCCTTCGAAGCATCCGCGAGTATGACACATTTTTAATCGGGCAACAACCTAATTTAATTTAACCAGGAGGACAGGTCAAAAACGGCCGGCATCACAGCGAATTCGGCACATCATTATTAAAAAAACTGCCTCGAATATATCGAGGCAGCCCAAAGAATGCCGTTGTGACGGCTTATGAGCGGGATTCCTATCTTGTAATCCTGAAGTTGACGCTCACAACCCCCTCAGTCTCCATCTTCCTGCCGTCGATCATGGCGGGATTGCATCTCCATTGCTTCACTGCGTTTAGAGCGGCATCGTCAAATCCGAACTGTTTTCCTGGGGATTTAAAGATCACAACCTCCCTGATCCTGCTGTCGGTGCCGATGATGATCTTCATGACAACAGTCCCTTCGATCCCTGCCTTACGCGCCAGCTCCGGATAATAAGGCTGAGTCTTTTCATAACATTCCGGTTTGGAAACCTTCACAACTTCCCTATCGTCATAACCCTCCGGCAGATACGTCCAGTCTCCCTCATATGTCGGGTCATTCCCCATTTCGTCATCAGGAATATATTCTGAAGCGATCTCAGGTTCAAGAGGAGTCGGATCGGGAATTATTTGTGCTGTCGCACTGTTTAAAACAGTATGATGATTGGGTACTTCAGGTGGTTGAGGTCTTGAATCAACCGGTCTAGGATCAATCCCTCCATCAGTATCTATTGGAAGTTCGATTGCCCTTTCTGGAAATACAATAAAAAACAATGCTGTAATAAGAAGTAAAGAAGTAAAGTAAGATCTCTTGATTAGGTTGTTGTCCATACCAAAAGAAGTCGCGAACTCAAGCGTCGAAACCCCTGATAAATTATTGCTTACCATATCTCACCTCCCGGTTAATATTATTGGACATGGTAAAAACGAAAATGTTCCAAAACAGATAATTGCTAAAGTGAAGCAAACAGCACTATCACTCTTTAGTTTTCTTAATTGCCTGATTTTTATCGAATAATGTATGATTGACTTCCAGCATCTGGTACAATTTGGCAGCTAGTCAAGAATATGGACGACAGATGGCTAAAAGCAATTTGAAAAAATCCACAAGAAAACTATTCCTTATCGTCGGTTCAATCTTATTAATTCTGATGATCGCTTTTTTAGCAAATCTGACTATCTGGCACAGAATCCAAAAAGTTACAAAAAGAGAACATCAATTCCTGCCGGGAAATAATTCTATCACATGGATAGGGCACTCCACTGTTTTGATGCATCTCGATAAGGTAAATATTATCACCGATCCGATGTATAGCGATTTCATACTGATTTTCGCGAAAAGATATTTCGAGCCGGGGCTTGAATTCGAAAAATTACCTCATATTGATGCCATCGTTATTTCGCATGAACATTCTGATCATTTTGACAAATCTACTTTAAAACGCTTTCCGAAGAACACTCCGGTTATCATCTCCCGGCAATTAGGCGACCGCTTGAAAGATATAGGGTTTTCCGACGTCCGCGAGTTGAAATGGTGGGAAAGCACCAGAATAAACGGAACGAAAATCACCGCGGTTCCTGCCAGGCACGGAGAGGCAAAGATATCGAATTATGTCATTGAAGGTTCAAAAACTGTATTCTTCGCGGGAGATACTGCGTTCTTTGAAGCGTTCTATGACGTCGGCAGAAAGTTCGATATAGATGTCGCATTGATGCCGATCAGCAATTATAAGCTCAGAAGCGGCATCAAGTGGCTGGATAATATCCATGCAAAGATTCATATGAGCCCCGCTGATTTTCCCAATGCGATAAAATCGCTTCGTGCCGAAATTGCCATTCCAATTCACTTCGGCACGTTCAGAAATGAAGGATTTCTTGAACTGCCGCTTGAGGAACCGCCGAGATACCTCCGTGAGGTCGTTAAGAAAAACCACCTTGAAAACAAAGTCAAAATACTTGAGATCGGAGGACAATTAAACATAGAATATCTTGATAAGAAATAGCGTCTTCCCGATATTCACTTATCCCAATTAACAGGAATCTGATCGATCCAGCAAAAATTGTATAAAATCCTTATTCAATCCTGATCGTGGCACTCTCAGTTTCAATCTCCTCCCCTAAATTATTTTTAATAGTAATTATAAATTTCAGCTCTTTGATATCGGATGGGATTTGCGACGGGGAAAATTTCAGAGTCACACGCCGCCAGCCACCAAGGAATCCTTTTTCATCTTCAGCTCGTGTTAGAAGACTTGTTAAATCCCTGCCATCCACTTCCGAAAGCGTCCAGGATAAAGAATATCCGTTTCGTGAGATTGCGGAAGGATTATACATAAACATAACAAAACCATCCCCCGTTCGGAAAAGCGGATCGCCAAAAAGCGGAGCCAGAAACCTACTGTCATAATTGAATGGATTCAGAGAGGGATTAACAAGATACCCGCCGCTGCCGGATTTAGTTTTCTTATCAGGAACATTCTTGTCAAGGACGTTTGTAAAATTGATATACGGCGTAGTATTTCCGAAAACAGCAGTCGAGCTGAACATACTCTTTCCGCTGTCAATATCAGCCGAGTATTCCCCGTTGTTCATGAGTCCGTTTTCCTCATCACGGACTGCATAATGATAAACATACTGACCGGTAGGCACGGGAACAGCGATCATAAACCGAGCGGCGTTTGCATTCACATTCTCTCTTTGTTCGCTTAGATCCCAAGTTTTGATTACTTGCTTTTCAGTCATTGTCTTAACATTGTAATACCTGACCGCAACTATATGTTTATTCCCCCTATCGGGAGTAACGGGCATATCAAAGACACTTACCAAGAGATTTCCATTATCTCCATAAAGAAAATGAAGAAAAGCGTCGGTAATTTTAAGGGTTTTAAAATCCTTAGCGCCATAGAATGCGTCCATGAATTGTGACAACCGGTCCACTTCATCCATCCGCTTGTATACCGGCTCGATCCTGAAGCTAGGCTGGTAGATTGCTTCAGCGTCATCCGTGTCGACTTCGATCTCTACCTGATGTTCCTTCCTATCATCGAATTTATACTTATTCAGATATATACCCAGGAAATAAACGCTGGATGATCTTTCATATATGTTTTCGATCCCTTTCCTTGTTGCATCTCCCGAATAGGCTTTGTCAATGTGCATACCTCCTGTTTTCGACGCTGTTGTCCGCATCTCACCTCGGAATTTTTTTATTATTCCCATAGTCTGCAAATAGCTTAGAGGCTCATTATCAATTTCCCTCAACAGGTAATCCGCTCCTCCTGAGCCGGACATATCAAAACCTGACATCTTAGTCAGGTCGAATGTATTGATCGCGACATTTTGGTTCCGGGCATCAAGGATCATTCGGTCGAATTCCATGCCTTTTTTCCCTCTTGGATACCCTATTGAATGGGTTGCCAATAAACTAAGGGAATCGGAGAAAATAAAGATCTCTTTCCGTCCTTTAAATGATCCCAATGACCGTATTAATATGTCAAGCACATTGGCAGCTTGACTAATCTGATTATCGAAATCAACATTACCAATTGAAGCCATAGCTCGGTCTGGTTTTCTGACGAATGCCCTTCTTAATAATGTATTGTTATCATGAAATATCGGAAGGATCGGAAAGAGTTTCAATTTATTTTCAATATACAAATCTGTTACAACATTTCGAAGCTGTTCCGTATCATTCGTAAACGGCTGCAATAATGCAATTTTTTCGCCCGAAAAATAATAAACTGCAAAGTAATCTCGCGGATTTTTACTATTTTCAAAAAAACCGACTATTCTCTCTGCAATCTCTTTTCTCAACTCCTTGTTTCTCGGAAGGTTATGAAATAATAATATGAAGAGATGTTTATCCCCTAAGCCATCCTGCTGGATGTAGTCCACGATGGGATTTGTGTTCGGTTCATGGCTGATTGAAGGAGCAAGGTTAGATATAGGCTCCTTGTAATCAACCATATCGAATGTATCTATATCCACCTGATTGCTGTCTATAAACAATTTGAATTTATTTTTGTTTAAACCCTTGATCGGCATTCCTTCAGAATTTAGCAATGAAACATCAAAGATTTTTAACTTAACAATTGAGTCAAATTCTACAATGATCTTCCGCTCATTTTGAGCGGATAGAAAACATGAACAAATTAGAAAAATCAATAATATTATTATTTGTGTCGATATGGTATTTCTATCGTATTTCATATTTGAAAATTTACCATTTAATACATTTTTAAGGCGAACTATAAGCCAGCGCCATTATGTAATGGAAATATCGAAATCATACGATGGAATAAGATCATATAATACAATATATGCTGTTTTGAATACATACAAATATTTTACCGAACATACAATCAAGATCAAGCTCTTTATAGATATTTTAAGGATAAAGCAGATAAAGGACGGCCAGCTAATTCTTAAATGAGATGCCGGAGCCCCGCTGCCAGTACGGGGCGGGCAAGCCCGGCATAACACATTAAAAAACCAGGTTGTTCAAAGCTTTTTGCGGGTTGTCGCCCAAACCAATATTTAGCGATTATTGGAAAAGAGGATCATTATAAATAATCGATACAAAATGAAGATATTCGGTCGCAGCCCTTCGAAGTATCCCCGAATATGACACATTTTTAGTTGGACGACAAATCGCTACATTGTATTCTCGATAGATCTACTTTTTCGCCTGCATAATTTTTTTTCTTGTATATGGTATCAATCCGCCTGCATCGATTATTGCTTGACGCGCTTTGGGCAGAGGAACAATTTCAAAACTTTTACCGGTTGTTTTATTGGTCACTTTATCCGAAGAGACTTCCAGTTCATCACACTCTGAGGCATCAATATCGGGGCAAATAATTGTTTTCAAACCGAGATTGATCGAGTTCTGTAAAAATATCCGCGCAAAATGCTTTGCGATCACTATAAAATCCGGCCCCTTGAGACAGGAAGTGGCTTGTTCACGCGAAGAGCCGCAGCCAAAGTTTTTCCCGGCAACTATCACGCTGGAAGGAGAAAATTCCTTGTTTTTCACTCTTATATTGAATTCCGGCATATCTGCGAAAGCGAATTGCGGAGTTTCGGTGGGCAGGACCGTTGCCATAAATTTTCCCGGGTAAATGATATCCGTCGAGACATCATCGCCTAATTTCAAGACAACTTTTGACATAATTACGCTCCTTTTCTCGGATTAGTGATGACTCCGCTAATCGCGCTTGCAGCGGCAACAGCCGGCGAACAAAGGTAAACCTCTGCATTTGGATTTCCCATACGCCCTTTGAAATTCCTGTTGGTCGTGGCAAGAGCTATATCGCCGTCGGCGAGAGCTCCCTGGTGCACGCCCAGGCATGGACCGCAACCGGAATTCATAACGACTGCCCCGGCATCCATTAAGGTACTTACATAACCTTTTTCTACAGCTTGTCGGTATATCTTGCTGGAAGCGGGAAACACCAGCATCCTAACATTGCGCGCAACTTTCTTTCCATTAAGAATTTTTGCAACAATTTCTATATCATCGAGGCGGCCGTTGGTACATGAACCGATAACTATCTGGTTGATTTTCTTCCCTTCAACTTCTGATACTGGTTTTACATTATCAACGGTGTGAGGACAAGCAATCTGGGGTTCTAGTTTTGATACATCGATTTCTATGACCTGGTCATATACCGCGTCGGAATCCGGACTGAAAAGTTCAATATCGCCTTTTACTCCGGCTTCATCTTTGAGATAACGTAATGTTTCTTTATCCGGCGGAACAATTCCCGAAGTCGCTCCCGCTTCGACCGTCATATTGCAGATGACAAGGCGTCCTGACGTAGACATTTTTTCAACGGTCTCCCCGTGAAATTCAATTACCTTGAAATTGGCTCCTTCAGACGTGATTTTGCCGATCAGGTAAAGGATAAGGTCCTTGGGAAGAACATTTTCTTTGAATTTACCGTTCACAACGACTTTGATTGTTCCTGGCACTTCCACATTAAGGACGTTGCCTAACGCCCAGACCGAAGCCATCTCGGTGGCGCCTATTCCAAAAGAGAAGGATCCTAAAGCGCCGTGACTGGTTGTATGGCTGTCCGTTCCCACGATCACTGTGCCGGGACGGACATAGCCGTTTTCTGGGAGTATTTGGTGACATATTCCGCCCTCATCGCCGCGGATATCATGAAATTTGGTGATGCCCTGCTTGGCGACAAAATCGCGAATCTTCTTTTGATTTGTCGCCGTCTTGGAACTCTCCGCCGGCACACGATGATCGAATATTATGGCGATCCTCGACGGATCCCAAACCTTGGCATCTAAGCCTGTGTCTTTATATATTTCCATAAATTGGTTTATCACCAATGCACCGTTTTCGTGTGACATCGCCAAGTCCACCTTCGGCTCAAGAACATCGCCGGCCTTGACGGAGGACTGATTCGTCGCCCTGGCTAATATTTTTTCCACCATTGTCATTGCCATAAGCAAATCTCCTTCTGGTTTATATCGATTGAATTATCCTACAATTTTTTTCTCTCCGTGATATTTGCTGTCCAAACGCTCTTTTGGCAAATAGAGGTCTTCAAGTTTTTTATATTCCTTCAAGCCGACAAAATCGGTGTATTCTTCAAAACCGCTGATCCATTGAGTCTGTCCAGCTAAAATACCAGTCGGGGAATTTTTCAGAGCGGTGAAAAAATCAAACAATGCTTTTTGCATCACCATAATTGAAGCAACCGGTATAGAAACACGCCCGACTCCAATTTTCGCGAGTTCAGGGATCGGAATAAGTTCTGTTTTCATTCCCGATATGGCATCCATAAGATTAACCGATAAGGGTCCCTTCACTTCCTTGACAGCCCTTTCCACATCAGCTCTGGTTTTGATGCCGTCTATGAAACCCAGGTCAGCCCCGGCTTCAAGGTAGAGATTGCAGCGGCGGATCGCTTCATCGAGACCCATTGCGGCGAATACATCCGTGCGGGCGTTGATGATAAAATCTTTATCCAGCTTGTCTCGGACATCTGCACATGCGCGCACCTTTCCCGCCATTTCTTCAGCGCTGATGACTTCTTTACCTGACATGTGGCCGCAACGTTTCGGGAAAATCTGGTCTTCTATATTCATTCCGGCTATTCCCATTGCTATTAAACGTTCAACAATCCATGCGGCATTAACCGCATTGCCACCGCCGGTATCAACATCAGCCATGACGGGAATATTCACTGCTTGGGCGATATTCCAGGACAGGTCAAGGACATCTTTCATCCGAACAAGTCCCACGTCCGGTTTTCCGAGGAAAGAACCGGCAAGACCATATCCTGAAATTTGAATCGCTTCGAAACCACATTTTTCTATAATTTTAGCGGAGAAAGCATCATGACAACCGGGAACCGCAACCGCCCTTCTTTCCATTATAGCTTTTCTAAGTATAGTTGTTTTCTTCATAAATACGAACTCCTTATTAATAAGGGTATTTTTAAAGTTTCTCAGAAATTGCTTTGGCCATTTCCAGTGTCTTACTGCTACCGCCCATATCGTAAGTTTTAATCTTCCCCTCTTTAATCACTTCCGCGACCGCTTTTTCCAAACGATTTCCTTTTTCTGTTTCTCCCAACCAGTCAAGCATCATTTTGGCAGCAAGAATTGTGGCAATAGGGTTGACCTTATATTGACCGGCATATTTCGGAGCCGAACCATGTGTAGGTTCAAACACCGCAACTTTCTCTCCGATATTGCCTGAGCATCCGAATCCAAGCCCTCCGACCATCTGGGCACATAGGTCAGAAATAATATCACCGTAAAGGTTCGGCGCTACCAATACATCATAGTTGAAAGGATTCTTTAGCAGCCACATACATATTGCATCAATATTGGCATCGTCCATCGGGATACCGGGATAATCTTTTGCAACTTCTTTAGCCATCTCGAGAAAAAGACCGTCGGTTGCACGGACTACGTTTGCTTTGTGAACAATGGTAACCTTTTTGCGGCCAAATTTCTTAGCAAAATCAAAGGCTGCGCGTATGATACGCTCCGAGCCCTTTTTAGTGTTAATTTTGCAGGATATTGCATATTGGTCGAGCGGCAAATCCTTGAAAGCTGCAAATGGTTTAGATATCTTGCTAAGTGTCTCTGCCAGTTCGGGCAGAACAGGATTAAATTCGACGCCAGAATAAAGATCTTCAGTGTTTTCACGGAACACGACTAAGTCAATGTTTTCCTTAAAGTTTATTGAATTTCCTGCATAAGCTTTGCACGGACGCAGGCAAATATAGAGATCTAAAAGCTGGCGCATGCGAACGATCGGCGAGCGATAGGTAAGACCTTTTCCTTTCAATTCCAGTGCAAGTTCCGCCTCGGCAGCTTTGACAGGCTTCGAGGTAATGGCTCCGAACATAGCAGTGTCGACATTTTTCAGCAATTCGATGGTGCGTGCAGGAAAAGCATCCCCTTCTTTACACCAAAATTCCCAACCGATATCACCATGAATATATTCAGCGTTCAATTCAAGTTTATCGAGAACTATCCTTGCCGCTTCAAGAACTTCGATCCCGATACCATCGCCGGGTAACCATGCAATTTTATACTTCTTGTTTTGGTTGCTCATTTGTTCTCCTTTCTGATTGATATAATGAATGCATACTTACTTATTATAAATTATCATTTTCAAAAAAAAAGACCCTTTGAAGAATAGACCGTGCAAATTTGAATGCAAATTCAATACACCAAAAATGGGTGAAAATAATTTATCTCTAGAAATATAACGACTATGGATGTCTGGCTTCTTCTTCGGTGTCCGGCATACGTCTTTTCAGATAGAAATATTTGACGTTCTTCAGGTTTATCGTTAATTCATTATCGTCAAGCGAAAAAGCGAGGATTTTTCCATCGGCGGTTATCACGGCCGGTTTTCGCTTATCGAACAAGATGATTTTGTCTTTGATGTCCACTACACCGAGAACATAGATATACTTCTCGTCGAAGAATTTTATCAAATCCTCTCCGCCTTGAGAGAGTTTATCGAACGGAATAACTACGTCAGCCGGTTCTATAAGTTTATATGAGTATTGATAGTAGCAGGAGGCGAGATAAAATGCCGGCAACAAGACAAAAAACAATAATTTTTTCCGCATCTCTGTCTATTTCCCCGGCGGGGTGATGATTTCCTCGTAGCCGCATTCCTTGTTGTGGCAATAGTGAACGGTTCCTTTACGCTTGAGGACTTTCTCAAGCAGGTATTTAAAATCGCATTTCGGACATGGCTTGTCTATCGGTTTGCCGGAAGCGGTGAAATTACATTTGGGATAATTTGTGCAGCCATAAAATTTCGTTCCCCTCTTGCTCTTGTTTTCGACGACATCTCCGCCGCAATCGGGCACCGGGCATTTCATTCCGATTGTATTCTTTCGGATGTATTTGCATTTGGGATAGGACGAGCAGGCGATGAATTCTCCGAACCTGCCGTATTTCCTTACAAGCGGGTTGCCACATTCGGGACAATTCTCCTTAATCGGTTCCTGATCCTTGGGCTTAAGCGTCTTGGGGTCCACGCTCTCGGTCGTCTTGCAGTCCGGATAGCCGTTGCAGGCAAGGAAGAAACCCCATCTTCCGCGTCGCAAGACCATCTCCTTGCCGCAATTGGGGCATTGCTTTGTTTCCTGCTCGACAACCGAAATGGCGCCGTCGGTCTTTTCGACAATCTCTCTCGTATTCCTGCACTCCGGATATCCGGAACAGGCGAGAAATTTCCCGAACCTTCCCCACTTCACGACCATCGTTTTCCCGCATTTATCGCAGATTTCCTCGGTCTCGATCTGCTCGGCTTTCACATTGCGCATCTCTTTCTGGGCCTTGCTCAGATCTGTCTCGAAATCGGCGTTGAATTTCTGAAGGGTTTGAATCCAATCCCTTTTGCCCTCTTCGATTTCGTCCAGCTGCTCTTCCAGGCCGGCGGTGTATTCCGTCTTCATAATGTCGACAAAACTCCCTGCAAGGAGATCGTTCACCAGCATTCCGAGCTCGGTCGGCTTGAAACGTTTTTCAATCTTTTCTACGTATTCGCGATCCTGGATTGTGCTTACAATCACGGCATATGTGGAAGGTCTTCCGATCCCGTTGGCTTCGAGTTCCTTCACGAGCGATGCCTCGTTGAACCGTGGCGGAGGCTGGGTGAAGTGTTGTGTCGGATCTATCTTTTGAAGAGAGAGTTTCTGCCCCTCGACGAGCGGAGGCAGCACCTTGTCGGCGCCATCGTCCTCGTCTTCTCCCCCTTCCTCTTTTTCGCCTTTTTCCTGGCCCGGTTCGGCTTTAAATGGTTTCACAAGAATCTGATAGCCGTCAAATTTTAATATTGATCCGGTAGCCCGGAGATCGAATTCTCCAGCTTTTATCTCCACGGTAGTTGTGTCATATATTGCAGGCAGCATCTGGCTCGTAACAAACTGTTCCCAGATCAATCTGTACAGCTTGAATTCTTCATCGCTCAGATGCTTTTTCATGCTCTCCGGAGTTCTGAAAGTGGATGTCGGGCGTATCGCTTCATGCGCTTCCTGCGCTGTTTTCCGGCTTCTATAATAATTCGGCTTCTCCGGCAGATATTTATCCGAATATGTCTTGCTGATATATTCCCTGACTTCATTCAAAGCTTCAGGAGCGATGCGCACCGAATCTGTTCTCATATAAGTGATCAGGCCGACAGGTCCTGATTCGCCGATCTCGATGCCTTCATACAATCTCTGCGCGATGGACATCGTCCTCTTGACCGTGTATCCAAGCCGGTTTGCGGCCGCCTGCTGCAGCCTGCTTGTGATAAACGGAGGATACGGGTTCTTTTTCTTTTCTTTTCTTTTAAGGGAAGAGACGACGAATTCCGCCTTTTTCAATTTGGCGACAACCTCATCCGCCTTCTCCTGGTTTCCAGCCTCGATTTTTTTATCTTTTTCCTTGATGAGCTTGGCGATGAAAACAGGCGGCTTATCCGCCAAGAGATGGACGTCAATATTCCAATATTCAACCGGCACGAATGCCAATATCTCTTTTTCACGGTCACAAATTATTTTCACGGCGATGGACTGGACACGCCCTGCGGACAGGCCCCTCCTAACCTTATCCCAGAGTAGCGGGCTTATCTTGTATCCAACAAGGCGGTCTATGATGCGCCTCGCCTGCTGGGCATTCACCTTGTTCATATCAATGGCAATAGGGGAATTGAACGCCGCTGAAACAGAGCCTTGCGTGATTTCATTCATAACGACGCGGTAGAATTTTTTCGTTTCATCATCGAGCAGCTGTTTCAAATGCCAGCAGATCGCTTCGCCTTCCCTATCCGGGTCAGCAGCGAGGTAGATGGAATCGGTATTAGCGGCGGCTTTCTTGAGTTCTTCAACGATCTTCTCTTTTCCTTTCAGGATTTGATACGTCGGGTTGAAATCATTCTCTACGTCAACTCCGAGCTTGCTCTTCGGAAGATCGCGAATATGCCCCACTGATGCCTTGACCTGGTATTCGCCTTTTAAATATTTGGAGATCGTCTTTGCCTTTGACGGCGATTCCACGATGACCAGCGGCTTGCTCATAAAATTCTCATCCCTTAAATCTCTTTATAAACAACTTTCCCTCGAGCTGGACGACCGCATTTTTAATCTCGAGAGAAAGAAGATGCTGCCATACTTTTCCTGGCTCCTCGTTCAAGAGCGAACAAACTATATCAATATGTTTCGGTTTGTCAAATTCCAGTACTGAAAGCACTCGCTTTTCATTATCATCCAATTCTGTCATCTCATGAACAGGATATTTTTCAGCATTTTCCGCCGGTATCAGATTTTTCAATTTCTTGAGCAAATAATCCGGAAATTCGTTCATTATATCATCGGCCCTCTGAATCAATTTCGCGCCTGTCTTGATAAGATAGTTCGTGCCTATGCTCTGTTTGGATGTAATGTTGCCAGGAACCGCGAAGAGTTCCCTGCCCTGCTCCAATGCGTATTTCCCGGTGATGAGAGTCCCGCTTTTTTCCGATGCTTCGATGATGAGTGTTCCATACGACAGGCCGCTTATTATTCTATTCCGTATCGGGAAATTGCTTTTGTCCGGTTTGGTTCCGAAAGCAAATTCCGTAATGACCGCACCGCTCTCCGCAATTTGTCCATAAAGCTTTCTATGCTCGGAGGGATAGATAACATCCAAGCCCGAACCCATGACACCCACGGTTTTTCCCTTGCTCCTGATCGCCGCCATATGAGCGATGGCGTCAATTCCGCGCGCCATACCGCTTACAATCACCACCCCCCTATGCGCAAGTTCGCCTGATATTCTTGCCGCGGCAACCCTGCCGTATTCCGTCGCCCGTCTCGTTCCGACGACGGCGATTGCGGGTTCATCCTCCGCCGGCAAAATTCCCTGAACGTATAAAACCAGGGGCGGAGAATAGATATTTTTCAATTGTTTTGGGTAGTCTTCATCAAGGCGGGTAAGGATTTTTACATTTCTTTTTTCCGCAAGAGAAAGTTCTTTTTCAAGTCTCTCTTCGAAGGGGAAAGAGAGTATCTTCTCTGCGGTTTTCTCTCCGACGCCGGGAACAGCCGTTAAATCCGCTTTTTTCAGGCGAAGAATATCCCTGAAATCGCTCAATGAATCCATCAATGCGAATATTGCTTTGGATTGTATATGCGGGATTATGTTGAACGCAACAAGAAACTGCCTTTTATCCATGGCAAACAACTACCGGCCTTATTCGGCGATAAGGTAAAAGAAAAATTAATTATTCCGGAGATTAATCTATAGACCTTTTGTAAGAGAGGAACCCGAGCATGAGGAACAGGGCAAGCAGGGCTTTCAACAATGTGATGGCGAAATCAATATTGGCAAATTCGATATACCCCATTTTGTTGGTGATTTCTATGATTTCCATCACACAGAAAAAGACAGCCGCGCCTATCAGCCATCGCCAGGAAGTACCAAGCTGTCCTCCTTTGACAAGATCGTGCATCTTTAATGCCAGGATTCCTGCAACAACAGCGCATATAAGGATTAAAGACTCCGCGATGATTAAGACCAGTTCCATATATTTCCTCCAAATGATTATTTCTTTATCTTAAACGATGCAAACAGACGCTCAAATTCCTGCTTCAGGTTATATTTATTGGAGAGCACCTTGTTTTCCTCAAGATGAAGGTCAACCCGTTGCCTTATGGTATCAACGACCTTTTCAACCTGAGTCTTTCCGAGGGTACCACTCATAGCGTTGAGCATTTTATTCAGTACATCGTTAAGCATGGATAAGATTGTATGATACCAAAACATATCCTGATGAACATTAATATTTTTAAAAACATCGTCCAGCTTGAGGTCCTGCCATCTTTCAATTTCAATATTTTTAAAGAGTTCGCTGAATTTGTCTGAAATGCTTAATGTCACTTCGGAGAGAATCTTCTCCGATTTAGGACCCATTTTATCAGCAAATGCCTTATGAATATCGTCAAAAGCCGGGGGGAATATCTTCTGGAAGAGCTCTTTCACTCCTTCCACTTCCTGTTGAAGTGATTCATATATCTTCTTGGGTTTGATCATACCGCCGGAAGAGACGACTTTTATAATATCTTTAAGGTACAGCGAAAAGATCAATCTTTGAGCTTTGAGGACTCCGAACGAGCACGCCCTTCTTATCTCCTGAAGTGTTCTTGTGCCGTCGGACAGCTGTATAATTTCCATAATTTCCCGGTTCTCAATTATATCGGTATCGAGCTGATCCATAGTGACAAAAAGCGATAATTTGCTGTTATCGGAAGGCAGTTGTTCCGCGAGTTTTTTAAATTCGATGGCCTTGTCATTGAATTGTTTCAGGAATGTCGGGAGGTTAATTTCGTTAAAGGGAAAATACATAGGCCTGCTGGCTTCCCGGACCGACTGCTCTTCGAAGCTGAATCGCCCCCCGCCCCATTCCACTATCCTGAACAGAACTTCCTCAAGCTGATATTTCAATGAATCGAGAATATGCTGGGCGTTCAGCATATTGAGGTCAATGAAAACCTCGCCCAGCAGCTTGCCGACATCTTTTTGAAGCTTAAGAGCATAGCTGAGATCTTGCCGGTTTATCAGCCCGCGTTTTATCATTATTTCGCCGAAAAGAAGGCGCTCATCCAAGGTTACAAGCTTGATAAGCTTCGAGTTGTAGAAGAAAAATTGGATGAAATCATCCTCGCCGCTGCAATTTAAAACGCCGGTTTTAGCTGAAGATATCAGCAGGGAGAGCACTTCAGATATCGGCAAAGTTTGAAGGTTGCCGGTGAAACCCATCTAAAACCCCTCTCAGGATTAATTACATTACAGAGAATATCAAAAAAAAAAGAAAAAATCAAAAAAATAAATCAATTTTTCTCCCGCTCGAAAAGAATCCAGGATGTCCGCAAGAGAGAACTCCCCAGAAAAAGATTACGGGCAGTAATCGCCAAATTTTCATCAGCCTCGACGTCCAGCTTTACCTCTTTACGATACGGTTCATTTACCAAAATCGAATTCCACTCTTCGATCAGGCGCAATTGAGACTTTTCCTTAATAAGCGTATATTTAATCTCACAAATATTTTCCGATGCTTCGAAAGAACGACCGTCATCGAAAAAGATGTCTTTCCCCTTGATCAACGTAATAATCCGTAAAAATTCATATTTTATCAATCTCTCATCCGCTTGAGAGAAACCCTCGACATTCAGATCCTTAATCTTGTATGCGCTGAAATTGTAATTCAGGTATTCTTCGAGCGGATATGAAGTGGTCACATTTTTTTTCGTTCGTATGGAAACAACGGTAGTATCCGGCCTCTTTTTCTTATCTGCGGCAGGATTATCTTTTTTACGATCATCCGTTTGCCTGCCGAAAGTTAACGACAGCAATACGGAGAGAATTATCAATATAAGCCCGCTCCCGTAAATCAGTCCAGGTCTGATTATCATTGGACGGAATTTGACTGAAATTTCTTCTTTCTCGGCGAGCAGAGACAACATTCTGCTTATCTGGTGAATGCCTTTTATTCTGTTATTCGGGTTTTTACTAAGCAGATTAAAGACAAGCGATTGAAGATCGAAAGACACTTCCCTATTCAACTGGATTATGCTGTCCGGCTCTTTGCGCGTGATGGAACTTATTATTGCGGCTCCTGTCCTTCCCACAAATGGCAGCTTACCCGCGAGCATGTAATAAAGGTTCACTCCGAAAGAAAAGATATCGCTTTCCTTGCCCATCTCCTCTCCGTCGAGTTGTTCCGGGGACATAAAATGCAGCGTCCCGAAAGTGCTGCCCGCCGCGGTCAGCTGCGTCATCTTGGAAAACTGTGTATTTTCCGGCAGAACTTTTATTAATCCGAAATCTGTAATCTTGACCTCATTTTTATCATTGATCAGTATATTCTCGAAACTCAAATCCCGGTGAAGGATGTTTTTCTTATGCAGAGCGCTCAGGCCTTCCGCAATCTGCGTCGAAATGGAATAGAATTCATGTATTTTCAGCTGCCCCTTCTTCTGAACCAAACTGTGAAGGGTTCTCGATTTAAAATACTCCATTTCTATATAGATTCTTCCATCGATATCACCCGAACTATATACCTTCACAAGGTTCGGATGATCCACCCCGGAGATAAATTTAACCTCGCGCTGAATTCTTTTTTTGTATTCCGATTGGCGTGAAAGATGTTGATGCAGAACTTTCAAGGCAGCTTGCCGCCCCGTAGTCTTGTTTTTTACCCTATAAATGACTGCCGCCCCTCCGCTGTTTATCTCTTCATAAATAATAAAATGACCAAAAGTCTCCATCGTCTGTATTAATCCCAAACATAATTTATACCTTGCCCGTACGGAGGGAAATTATTGTAGCATACTATTTTTGATTCAAAATCATATAAAAGTCAATTCCCCGGATATAAAATCTTACTTATTTGATAAAACTTGTTTGGATATTTAGTCAAATGTATCCTGACAGCTTGGCTTTTTAAAAATGTGATAATAGAATCTATCCATGGCGAAAAAAACTGATATAAAGACAAAACTCTGTGTGCTGTACGCAATCGGACTCGGAACCGGCTATTCTCCTTTTGCTCCCGGCACCGTCGGGACTTTGCTTGCTGTACCCCTTGTTTTTCTGTTTGATTCCTTCTTGTATCCATGGCTCTATATTTCAGCCACGGTGATAATCTTCTTCACAGGTGTGTATGCCTCAACTATCGCCGAAAAACACTTCGGGAGAAAAGACCCCGGTAATGTGAATATTGATGAAATCGCGGGTTATCTTGCCTTTATGTTCTTCCTACCATTCAACTGGATAACAGTCATTGTTGGATTCTTCATTTTTCGCTTAATGGATATAGTCAAAATCCAGCCGACTAAATTCTTCGAAAAATTCTCCGGAGGATGGGGCATTATGCTGGACGATCTGATCGCCGCCGGTTATACATTATTGATCATGATCGGCGTTTCGATCATTCTGTAAAGGTATTCAATGAGAATCGAATTCATCGCCATCGGAAGCGAGATGTTGTTTCTCGACAGGATCGAATCCAACTCATTCCATCTCCAGAAATATTTAAGAAACATGGGCTTGGATTTATCGAGAAAAACCATCATAGGTGACGACAGGATTGAAATTCAAAATACCATCAAGGAATCGTTAGTTCGCTCGGATGCCCTGATCCTAAGCGGCGGGCTGGGTCCGACAGTGGATGATTTGACCGTTGATACTATAGCTGAACTGTTGGGAAGGAAAACAGATTTAAATCCTGGGTCCTGGAATAAGATTCAAGAACGCCTGTCTCAAATCGGACGAACACCCAACCTTGGACATAAAAAACAGGCATACACGATCGAGGGAGCTTCGATCCTTGAAAACAGTGTCGGTCAGGCTCCGGGGCAATATATAGAAGTAAAAGGCAGGCATATATTTCTGCTTCCCGGCGTTCCCGCCGAGTTCAAGGCACTTGTGGCTGATGGCGTCCTCCCGATTCTCATAAAAATATCTCCGTCCTTGAAGCCTGTGAACGTTCTTGTGTTCAAATTCGCCGCTATAGCAGAATCCGACCTCGACCTGCGAATATCTTCCAAACTTTCGAATTTAATCCCGCTCAAGGGGGAAGTTTTTATTATCACAACAAAACCCGGCGTCCAGACTGTTTCCCTGGTCACACACCTTATTGATAAAGAACTGGAGGATAGAAAGAAAGCGGTCGAAAAAGCCTTCATGGAAGAATTCCCAGATAATTTCTATACTTCAGAGGATAAAAACCTCGAGGAAAACGTCGGATCGCTGCTTATGGAAAAAAATTTGAAGCTGGCTACGGCCGAATCCTGCACCGGAGGTCTTCTGGCGGACAGGATAACGGATATCCCCGGATCTTCCACTTATTTTCTGGAAGGGCTTATAACTTATCACAATGATGCGAAAAGAAATCTTTTGGGGGTAAAAGAGGAGACACTTCATGCCTATGGTGCGGTCAGCGAGGAGACCGCTGGCGAGATGTGTGCGGCATTGAGAATAATGAGCGGAGCTGATATCGCATTATCAATCACAGGGATCGCCGGTCCTGGCGGCGGATCTTTTGATAAACCCGTCGGAACGGTTTTCATCGGGATCGCCGACAAAAACGGAATAAATATTGAGACAAAGACTATTTCAGGTACAAGGAGATTTTTTAAAGAATGGGTAACCTCTGTTGCGCTGAATTCAATTCGTTTGCGAATCTTACGGTATCATTGAACATAGCCACAGCTGAGCCTGTTTTTAATATTGCTACCGTAATCCTCATCGCATACCTGCTTGGCAGCATTAATTTCAGTTATCTTGTTTACAAGAAAAAGACCGGCAAAGATATCCGGACCGTCGGGAGCAAAAATCCCGGAGCCAGCAATATACGCAGGTTTTTGGGATGGAAATATTACCTCCTGGTGCTGATATTGGACATACTGAAAGGTTATCTTGCAGTAGTGATCGCGGATTGGTTCGCAGACGGAGACATCACAATCGTTTCGATTGCCGGGGCCGCCGCTATTATCGGCCACAGCTATCCGTTCTGGCTCGGTTTCAAGGGCGGCAAATCCGTTGCGGTTACAATAGGAGTATTTATACCTATCGGTTTCTGGGCGGTCTTGATCTTTGCGGCATTTTATTTCTCGATTATCGGTATCTTTAAAATCGTCTCGATAGCTTCGCTAATGGGAGCGTTTTTACTCGCTACGGCGACCTTTCTCTTCGGATATCCACTGCCGGTGAAGCTGCTTGCGATATTTTCCCTTCTTTTGATCGTTTATCGGCATAGATCCAATATCATTCGATTGGTCAAGAAAGAAGAACTCATTTATAGCACAACAAAAACAGAGGACGAATAAATGAAGCCGGCTGTAATAGGAGCAGGCAACTGGGGAACAGCAATCGCGAATCTGCTCGGAAAGAAAAACATCAGGGTAAAAATCTGGGCGCGCGAAACCGAAGTAGTGGAAGGAATCAATCGGAGAAAATTGAATCCCCTCTTCCTTGCGAATGTGGCGTTATCGGAAAACATCTCGGCATATCATGACCTCAGCGAAACCGCTGAAGGTTGCAATATGGTGATCATGGCAACTCCTTCGCAATTCTACAGGGATACCCTCGAAAAACTCGTTCGCGTTTTGCCAGGAAACGTGCCGATAATAAGCGCCGTGAAAGGAATAGAGGAAGATTCCCTGATGCTCATAAGCCAGGTGACGGCGGACATCAGAAAACAACCCGAAGGGGAGCGATTTGCCGTGTTGTCAGGCCCGACATTTGCCGAAGAAGTGGCCGCCGGAAAACCCACCGCTGCTGTCATTGCATCCAAGGATAAAAATCTTGCGGGCGATGCGAGAAAGCTGCTTTCCACAGATTATTTCCGGCTCTATCTCAACAGCGATATAATCGGCGTCCAGCTTGGCGGAGCGCTTAAAAACATCTTCGCGATCGCAAGCGGCATCATCGCCGGCCTGGACCTCGGGTTGAATACCCAGGCAGCCTTGATTTCGAGGGGAAACGCCGAGATGACCCGTTTGGCTGTAAAGCTCGGCGCGGATCCAAAAACCCTCTCCGGCCTCGCCGGCGTCGGCGACCTTATCCTGACCGCGACCGGCTCTCTTAGTAGAAACAGGACGCTCGGAATGCGTCTCGCGCGCGGAGAAAGCCTTGAAGATATCAAGTCCACGACATTAACCGTGGCGGAAGGAATTCGCACGACCCTCGCCGCGTTCAAGCTTGCAAGGAAAACAAAGACCGATATGCCGATTGTGGAGGCATTGCACGGAGTATTATATGAATCGAAACCCGTCCGTGAAACGGTGAAGCTGCTTATGGGAAGACCGCTCAAGGATGAGTTCGGGGAATAAACCGCCTCGTGCAGGATTCACATCAGCGATAGCTTTACATAGCCTTCAAAATTACCGTTGCCAATTCAACGAAAAAAAGCAGATTTTTCAAAGATCTCGATATAACTCTATCGTGGTTTCCCCCGCTCAGTTGCATTACAGGTCTGATGGAATATAATCTGAAACGTGCTGTTGATAAGGTACTCTAATCGTTTCAGCAAGTTAAATATTGAATGAACCGGATCAACGCCTCAAGAACCGATGCGGAGATTCAATTGGAGGTGTAAGATGGAGAAGATATACCTTGCGGATATCGCGAAGTATGATGGAAAAGAAGTTCTTATCGAAGGTTGGGTCTATAATATCCGCTCGAGCGGTAAAATAAAATTCCTTATCGTCCGCGATGGAACCGGCCTGATTCAGGCTGTCGCTATAAAAAATGAAATCGAAGAAAAATATTTCAATGATATAGATAAGCTAACGCAGGAATCATCGCTTCGTATGTGGGGCCCCGTCCGCGCGGATAAACGCGCGTCTGGAGGCTGGGAAATGACGCTTAGAGGGTTTGAAATCATTCACATTTCCGAGGAATACCCGATCTCATTGAAAGACCACGGTGTGGCATTCCTTATGGACAACAGGCACCTGTGGATACGTTCGGAGAAGCAGAGGCAGATACTGAAAATCAGGTCTGAGGTTGTGCAGGCATGCCGCCAATTCTATTATGAAAGAGGATTTACACTGATAGATTCCCCGATCCTGACACCCGCTGCCTGCGAGGGAACGACCACCCTTTTCGAAACCGACTATTTCGAGGGGAAAGCATACCTTTCTCAATCCGGGCAATTGTACCTTGAACCGGCGCTGGCGGCCTTCGGCAAGGTTTACTGTTTCGGCCCGGCCTTCAGGGCGGAAAAATCAAAAACGCGGAAACACCTCCAGGAATTCTGGATAATCGAACCGGAGGTTGCCTTCGCGGAACATGAAGATAATATACGACTCGCTGAGGAATTCATCACCTACATCGTCCAATGGGTTCTCGATAAAGCCAGGCCTCAGCTCCAAATCCTTGAAAGGGATATCTCAAGGCTTGAGAAAGTAAAAACTCCGTTCGCGAGATTCACATACGATGAGGTTATCAGCCGGCTCCAGAAAGAGGGACGCGATTTGAAATGGGGCGACGACTTCGGAGCCGAGGATGAAACGCTGATCGGGACTTGGGCGGAAACGCCGGTAGTTATCGAAAAACATCCCGCAGAAATGAAGGCCTTCTATATGCAGCCGGATGAAAAAGACCCGAAATACGTTATGAGCATGGATATATTCGCTCCTGAAGGATATGGGGAAATCATAGGCGGAAGCCAGCGAGACCATAACTATGAAAGACTCCGCAAAAAGATTGAAGAACAGAAGCTGCCCATCGAAGCATTTGCGTGGTACCTCGATGTCCGCCGTTACGGCTCGGTTCCTCATAGCGGATTCGGAATGGGTCTTGAAAGGGTAGTCTCCTGGATAACCGGCGCTTCGCATATCCGCGAAACCATCCCCTACCCCAGGATGCTCTACCGGCTTTACCCGTAAATTTAATGTCTGGAAAAATCGGTTTTATCTCACTCGGATGCCCGAAAAATACTGTGGATTCCGAGATAATGCTCTCTCATCTCAAGTCGGACGGGTGGGATTTCACAGAAAAGTACGAGGACGCCGACACAATCGTTATCAATACCTGTGCATTCATCGAGCCCGCGAGGGAGGAAGCGATCGAGGCAATCCTCGAAGCTGCGGAATTCAAGAAAACTGGCAAGTGCCGGAGGCTGATCGTCGCCGGATGCATGGTAAACCGCTATCGGGAAGAATTGAAGAAGGAAATCCCGGAGATAGACGCATTCGTGGATACGTTTTCTCTTGCTTCGATTAAATACGTAGCAAGAAAAAAGAAACTTGAGAATGCAGAGATTGAAGAACCTGAAAAAACCCGGCGGCAAGTGCCCCAGCAATGGTCGTCCGACAGGCTTCTGATTACTCCTTCGCATTACGCTTATCTGAAAATCGCCGACGGTTGCAGCCATAGATGCTCTTTCTGCGCAATACCGATCATCAAAGGTCCGCAGATCAGCCGCCAGGCGGATGACCTGATGACAGAGGCTGAGAAGTTGGCTAATAATGGTGTCAAAGAGCTGATACTAATAAGCCAGGACACGACCAGTTGGGGTAAGGACCTGAATCCGCCGGAAAAGCTTATTGATCTTCTCCGCAGATTGGATGAATCGGCTTTATTCCGATGGATCCGCCTGATGTATCTCTACCCGTCCCAGATTGACAACAGACTGATAGAGACCATCGCCCAGAGCGGTTCGATACTTCCATACTTCGACATACCTTTACAACACTCCCACCCCGATATTTTGAAAAAAATGGGACGGGGCGGAGATGGAGAGAAATATCTCCAGCTTCTATCCAAAATCAGAGCCGCAATTCCTTCCGCGGTGATACGCTCGAGCTTCATCGCCGGCTTTCCGGGAGAAAATGAAGACACAATAGGACATCTCGGAAATTTCCTGTCCGCCGCGCGTATTGACAACGTCGGGATTTTTACATATTCGCATGAGGAGGGCACTACGTCATTTGATGAATTCAAAGATGAAATATCGCCCCGAATAAAAACAGGATGGCAAAAAAAGCTGATGAAGCAGCAAAGCCGGATTTCGAAAGAAATAATGTCCAAATATAAAGGCAAAAGCCTTGATGTCATTATTGACGGAGAGCATCCGGAAAGCGAATATCTGCTGTCCGGGAGGTTTTATGGGCAGGCTCCTGATATTGACGGCAGCGTGATAATCACGGAAGGAATGGCCAATGTCGGCGAGATCGTTAAGATCAAGATATCACGCGCGTGGGAATATGACCTTGCGGGAAAAATAGTTTAGCATTTGGGACATATCGCCCGAAAGAAACTCACTTATTATGGATATCGCTCACTATTCTTTCAGCCAATTTCAATGCGGAAGCGGCTTCTTCTCCATCTACTCCACGGCTCGCTTCACCCCTGATTGCCGAGAAGAAATCTAGAAGCTCCAATTGAAGCGAATCGGCACTTACAGCCTCAGGTTTTGAGACCTTCAACGTCTTTTTACCGCCGTCGTTTACCACATCCGTGATGGATGAAGACCTGTTAAGAAAATCCATAGAGAAATATCTATCTTTTTCGAAGACCCGGAGTTTTCTGAATTTGTTCGGGCTTACACGACTTGCCGTAATACTCGCGACCGATCCGTTCTCGAATTCGAGCCTTGCCTGCGCCATATCATACCTATCAGAAAGAACCTTCATACCGATCGCTTTCAGATCGGTTACCGGTGATATGATAAGGTCGAGGACCAGATCGATATCGTGAATCATCATATCTATAATTACATCCGAATCTTTGATCCTCTCCGTGAACGGACTTATTCTTCGCGCCTCGATAAAGAGGGGTTTTTTTATGGAGGAACGGGCCGACAGCCATGCGGGGTTAAATCTTTCGATATGCCCGACCTTGAGAATAACATTGTTGTTCTTTGTCAGCTGGACAAGTTTTTCGGCTTCAGACGAAGTGGAAGTGATCGGCTTTTCAATAAATGTATGGATGTGATTCGAAATGAAAAATGATCCCACTTCATAATGCAATGAAGTCGGCGTGACAATTATAACCGCATCCACAAGACCGGCGATATCCTGGTATCTTTCATAATATTTCGTGGAAAGCTTCGCGGCGATTTCCTGTCCCCTGACGGAATCATGATCAACTATTGCAACAAGTTCCGTACCATCCAGGCCGCTGACGATGCGGGCATGGTTCTGTCCGAATGCTCCCACTCCGATCACCGCTGTTCTTATGACTTTTTCCATATCATATCTCGCCGCTCACTCCCCAAAATACGATTCCATTTTCATCGGCGATTTTCGTCATTTCCGAAAGATCAATGATTATAGTTGCCCCAGCCTCGACAGCCAGGGCGGAAGCCTTTATTTCAACAAGATTTTTTATTGTCCGCGGTCCGACTACCGGCATATCGAATCTGGAATCCTGCTTCGGTTTGGCGGCTTTCACAAGAACCGCGCCGTGCGGACAGAGGGTTTTAGAGCGTTTAATAAGCTCATCCGTCCCCTCGATCGCCTCCACGGCAACGACAGCCCTGTCCTTTACAAGGACGGCCTGACCGATATCAAGCTCGCCGATCTTTTTCGCAAGTTCCCACCCGAACCTGATATCCGCCGAAATCTTATCATCCGGCTGGACCTTGCCTATAATTCCCTTCGGCGCAAGGTAATCTTGCAGATACTCCGTCGTATCAATGAACTTCAAGCCGCTTTCCTCGAAGACTTTTATAAATGCTTCAAGAAGCGTATTGGCTTTGTGATCTTTAAGTGCCGTATAGACTTTGTATAATTCCCGGTCGAAATTGATGTTTTCGAATATTCTGCGATGATCGACCCGCCCTATCATGAGACATTCATTGACACCTTCACGCTTAAAAATCTCGATTGCTCGTGCGATGTTGCCGACTTGCAGCCAGTGCACATTCTCGAAGAAAGTACTTAACTGTTCATCAGCTTCGTTCTCTATAGCGATAATTACGGGTTTTATCCCTTTAGCCAAAGTGGATCTAATCGTAACTTCCGCCAGATCGGTACCTCCACATATAATGCCGATGGATTTACCGGAAACTTCGCTCATTGGTTGTCCTTGTCAACTACCATGCAGGTCTGGACAGCTTCGGCTACAAGTTTATCACCGACAAATGCCCTTGCTTCCAATCGGCCGACTTTGCCCTGAAACCTTGTAATGTTAACTTCCATCCGCAAAACATCGCCAGGTAAAACGGGTCCTCTGAACTTGATTTTGTCCATTCCCAAAAAGTAAACAAGCTTCTTCTCAATATTGGGAACGCTGTCGAAGAGAATAACCGCTCCAACCTGCGCCATAGCCTCAAGAATCAACACACCTGGCATTATCGGACGGCCGGGAAAATGTCCCTGGAAGAACTGCTCGTTGATCGTTACGTTCTTATATCCTACAGCTTTCTTGCCTTCTTCAATTATCTCGACCCTATCCACTAAAATGAATGGATAACGATGCGGCAATAAATTCATGATCCGGACAATGTCTATAGTTCTGTTCATCACTACCTCCTGGAACTTGATTTCTATTCCGGTTCATTGCTCCGCCCGTCCACAACGGGCAGCAGGGATTCAAGTTTTTTTATTTTCTTCGCCATCTCCGGCAGTTTCATCAACAAAGACGATACTTTCAGCCATTGCTTGTGATCGAATGCTGGATACCCGGTCCAGACCTGGCCGGCAGGCATATCGCGCGTTATGATCGAATGTGTGCCAATGACGGAGTTGTCGCCTATTGTAATATGATCTATCACTCCAGAGCTACCAGCAATCAACACATTCCTGCCGATAACCGTGCTGCCTGCAATCCCCGAACAAGCAACGATTATTGTGCTGTCGCCGATTCTGCAATTATGGGCTATATGCACTTGATTATCGGTCTTTACATTGTTTCCGATAACCGTCTCGCCGAAGGTTGCCCTGTCTATAGTGTTGTTGGCGCCGATCTCGCAATCGTTCCCTACGACCACTCTGCCGACCTGCGGAATCTTTACATTCATGGTGCCGTCTTTAACAAATCCGAAACCGTCAGAGCCGATGACGGTCCCCGAATGAATGATGCAATTCTCTCCGATGATGCAATCATAATAAATAGAGCAACAGGCATTTATGACTGTTCCCTTGCCAATCCTGACATTATCACCGATATAGACATTGGGAAATATCGCTACTTCGTCAGCAATTTCGCATCCTTTTCCGATATAGACGAATGGATAGATCGCCGTTTTTTTGCTTACGAAAGCTCCTTTGGAAACAAAGGCCGAAGGATGAACGCCGAAAAAAACATGCTGCCGTTTGGAAAGCAATGCCTGTATCCTGGCAAACGACAGGCGTGGATTTTTATGAAAGATGAGATTCCTTCTTTCAAGCGCGTCGAGGCTCCATTCAGGATTGACGATAAAAGCCCCTGCCTTCGAATTAACAGCGTTTTCGATCTGCTTTCGGTTCGTTACGAATGCAAGGTCATCCACAGAAGCAGTTTGGAGGTCCTTTACAGAGATAAGTTCCTTCCCGCCATCGCCTTTATATTTTAAATCGAACTGATTGCAAATATCGCTTAATTTCATCCGTCTATCCAGAATTATTACTAATAATCGTGTATATTAGAACATAGTCCCCATTGAAAAGAGAAAGTCTGAACTCTTTTCGTTATACCGAGGGTCCAGGTTGAAAGCGAAAATCAGCCTCATCGGAACATTGAAGACCGGCAGGAAGAGTCTGGCTTCCACGCCGGCAGTCTTTCTGAGATTGGACAAGTTGAAATCCTGATCTTCGGAATAGGCGTTTCCTGCATCCAAGAACAGAACCAGGCGCATCTCCTCGGTAACGATGAACTGCCATTCGAAGTTAAAGAGAGCCATTTTCGTTCCGCCTGTAGGGATACCGTTTTCACTATATTCACCACCCACGGAACGTATTGTCAACCCCCGGAGCGATCTGTCGCCTCCAAGGAAGAACCTCTCAATTACCGGAATTTTTGTGTCGTTCAAGGATTCAATCCACCCGATTGACCCTCTGAATCCAAATACATTTTTCGGGAAAGGATCTATGTATCCGACAACTTCAACTGTTCCTTTTAGAAAATCCAGATTCCCACCGAGAATAGCCCCACCATATTCCAAAGAAGCTGTTCCTTTAAAGCCGTTATGGGGGAATAAAGGGTGATCAACTGTGTCGATCTTGAGGGAATTGGTGATGGAACCAATTTTTACTTCCCCATCCGGATAAAGATATTGTAAATATGCTGATGAAGCATAATAAGAGTAATAGTAATAGTAATATAAATCGTAATAGTCGTAATTCGCCAGCTCCTCATCCGTAACATCAGGAAAACTAATATTTACAACCTGGTAGCTATAAGTGATATAGCCGCTCATAAAGGGACTGATCGGATACGACAAGCTTAAATCTCCACCGACTCTCTTGTCTATATATCCAGGGTATTCCCAATCACGGACGAAAATGGAGGCGCCGAGACCAAGCCTCTGGCCAAGAAACCAGGGATCATAATAGTTAAACGAAAAACTATTCGTCCTTTTTCCAAACTGTCCGGATATTCCGAAACTGTTACCGGCTCCGAAAAGATTCTTGGTTTCAAAGGAGAAGTTTCCGTAAAATCCCTCCAATTCGCTGTATGCGACGCCGAAATTGATATTCGTCGAACCTCGTTCCTGCACTTTAAGAGCTATATCAACGTCTTTGGATTCTTCCCTTACCTGAGGGTTGATGTCAATCTCGGTTTCGAAGTATCCGAGCTGGCGGATGCGGTTCACGCTCAGCTCAAGGAGCTTGTTATCGAAAACATCTCCTTCGTTGATCAGCATCTGCCTGCGTATAACTTCGTCATTTGTCGAAGAATTACCGGAAATATTGATTCTGTTGATATAATAAATGTCATTTTCCTTAATCTTCAGATTGAGGTCAACGGTTAAATCCTCAGGATTCTTCTTCCTTTCATCCACGAGAGAAAGCATGACAAAACCACGATGGCCATATTGCCGCTTTAAAAATTCCAGCCAGTCCTTCACTTTAGCATGATTGTAAATATCGCCCTTCTTCATTGACAAGGTTGAGAGAATCATGTCGTTATCAAACTCTTTATTGCCTTCCAAGGTGATATTGTTCAGTCGATACTGCTTTCCTTCGTCAATTGGAATTGCAATATTAAATCTCGGAACCTTGTTCTTGCTGAAGAGAACCGTAGTGTCCAGGCTAACCATTTCAGTATCCCCGAACAGTACGTCGAGATAGCCAAGTTTCCAATACAAGTCCCTGATGCTTTGCATATCTTTCGAGAGTTTCATTTCGTTGTAAACATCTTTCTGGCTAAGAAAAGAGAACGGATTGTGGTTTCCTAGCTCCTCCATTACATCCCTGATCTGCCAATCCGATAATACCTTGTTCCCGATAAATCTGATTTCTTCCACCAGGATGCTGGTTCCTTCAGTGACCTTGAAAATTACGTCAACTCTGCCGTTTCCTGCGTCTTTAAATTCCTGATCAACCATTCCCGCCTTCAAACCGTTCATTACCAGTGCTTGAAGAATAATCTGCTTCATAGTCGCGAGCTTGCCCATATCAAGATAAGTGCCCTTTTTGATGGTGATTTCCATCTTATCCGCAAACTCGAATATTTCAGAGGCGTTGACCTTTTGCAGGCCCGTTATATCAACGCTGTTGACAATTTTTTGTTCCTCAACCTCTATAATGATTATTTTTCCTTCAAGCCCTTCTTTGGATTTGATGACCAGGTTCGAAAAGAAACCCGTATTCCATAAGGCCTGAAAATCGTTTTTCAAAGTGCGTTCATTGAAGAGATCCCCCTCACGTGTTTCAATGTAATAGATTATTGTATCCGTTGTGATCCTGTTGTTTCCGTGCACTTCGATGCGTTCGATATATTTGTCCTCTTCTGAGGTATTGCCCTCTTGCTGGGCTAATACTGACAGTCCCATCAAGACAATTATAGGAAGCAGAATTATTATTTTTTTAGTCATATACATACTCCATTTTTAAAAAACTGAAACCGCCGCTGTTTCCTTGATCAGTTTTAGCTCATTATCGGAAACTACGATGAGGATTGCGTCGCCATTCTTTACTTCATCGGATAGAATCTTATCACTGATCATATCTTCCACATATTTTTGGATTACTCTCCTGAGAGGCCTTGCGCCGTATTTTTTATCCTTTTCCCATGCCTTGTTAGCCATCCATTCGTAGGCTTCGTCGGTACAGGTAATCAGAAGGTTGTGCGACGTCAAATGATCATTAAGTTTATCCACCATCAACCGGGCGATGGATTTCAGATCGCTGGAATTCAACGACCTAAATACGATAATATCATCGAGCCTGTTCAAGAATTCTGGGTTGAATGTGTTTTTCACCTCTTCCATAACCATATTCTGCATATTCTTGAAAACCTGGTCCTCGTTCTGCTCGATAAAACCGACCACCTGCTGATTACTCATATATCTTGCTCCGATATTGGATGTCATAACGATAACGGTATTCCTGAAATCCACTACGGAACCCACTGAATCGGTCAACTGGCCGTCCTCGAGGACTTGCAGCAGGATATTGAACAGGTTTGGATGCGCTTTTTCAATCTCGTCGAGCAGGATAACAGAATAAGGGTTCAGTCTGATCCTGTCTGTCAATTGAGCCCCTTCGTCGAAGCCCACATAACCGGGAGGAGAACCGATCAGTTTTGAAACGGAATGTTGTTCCGAAAATTCGGACATATCGAAACGCACTAGCTTTTTTTCGTTTCCGAACAGATGAATGCAGATCTGTTTCGCGAGTTCTGTTTTCCCCACGCCGGTAGGGCCCAGGAAAATAAACGACCCGACCGGTCTCTTCGGGTCTTTGATGCCTATCCGCGAACGGCGAATAGCCCTCGCAAGCATATTAATAGCCTCGTCCTGTCCAACTATTCTTGTTGCGAGTATTTCATCCAGGTTCTTCAATTTATCTTTTTCTTCCTGGCTTACAACTGTAATCGGAATACCGGTCCAATCGGATATAACCTGCTCCATATCATCACGAGTAACGATCGAATCGTCCCTCTTAAAGACGCCTGTTCCGCTCTTATAGTCCCGCATTTTCTCCCGCAAAGTTTGTTCGCGCTCCCGGAAAATCGTCGCGGACTTGATATCCTTATTTTCCAGCGCCTCCCGGATCTTGTCAGAGTACTCGTCAATCTTCTTCTCGATTTCCTTAACTTTTTTTGCGTCCGGCAATGAACGGAGCTTCACGCGCGAACCCGCTTCATCCAGTACATCAATTGCCTTGTCCGGCAAATAACGGTCGGGTATATACCGGCTGGAGTGCATCACAGCATATCTGCATGCCTCGTCCGTATAGTTCACGTTGTGAAATTGCTCGTACCTTTCCTTTATCCCGATGATTATGCGGATCGCTTCCTCGTTATCGGGCGGGTCCAGGATTATCGCCTGGAACCTTCTTTCGAGCGCCCGGTCTTTTTCTATAAACTTTCTGTATTCCTTAGGCGTCGTAGCCCCGATGCACTTGATCTCTCCGCGTGAAAGCGCAGGCTTCAATATACCTGCGGCATCGAGCGAGCCTTCTGCCGAACCCGCCCCGATCAGCGTATGCAGTTCATCTATGAAAATTATTATCTCGTCCGACGTGGATAGATCTTTTATAATTGCCTTAAGCCTTTCCTCAAACTGGCCGCGGTATTTCGTCCCGGCAACGATCGAAGACAGGTCGAGCGATAATATCCTCTTATCAAGAAGGAAGGAAGGCACATCCCCGCTGACAATTTTCTGAGCCAACCCTTCCACTATAGCCGTCTTTCCCACTCCAGGCTCGCCGATCAGTACTGGGTTATTCTTGGTTCTCCGACAAAGGGTTTGAACGACTCTCCTCAATTCCCTCTCCCTGCCGATAAGAGGATCCAGAAGGTTATCCGTAGCGAGTGCCGTCAGGTCGCGGCTGAATTCATAAACGATCGAATTCCGCTTCTTTATCCTTGCTTTATCTTTCTTTGCATATAGGACGCCGAGCTCATCGTGGACATAGTCATAGGTCAGCCCCATCTCCTTCAGCTGCTCTTGAAGGTTTAAATCTTCCTCCTGCAGCAAGGCGAGCAGAATATGCTCGGGCCCGACGAATTTGCTTTCCAGCTGTTCCGCTTCGTGGTGCGCCAGCACGAGGACTCTTTTCGCCGTGCTCGAAAGCGGAAGGTCGGCTTTAGCCGGCGAGGAAGCCGGGATTTCCTTCTTGTTCTTATAAACCATTCGTCTGATCTCTTTGATATCTATATTGAGACCGCTTATCAGCCTGCTTATTATCCCCTGGTTTTCCCTCAACAAACCGAGAAGAAGATGCTCGATCTCTATTGTTGCGCTGCCCATCTGCGAAGCCTCATAGCGGGAAAAAAACAGGATACGCCGCGCCTTTTCGTTGTATTTTTCGAACATTGTCTTACCTAATCCACCTGATTATTAAGCTTTCCCTTCCTTAGGGTGTATATTTTATCACACATTTCAGCGATTTCAGAATTATGAGTCGCCACTATCGTTATACGTTTTTCCTCGCCATGCAAATCCTTCAATAAATTGAAAACCTCGATGCCGGTCCTGGGATCAAGATTCCCTGTCGGTTCGTCCGCCAATAGAAGCCGCGGCGATACTGCGAGCGCTCTCGCTGCGGCCACCCTCTGCTGTTCGCCGCCGGACATTTTCGCCGGGAAATGTTCCGCTCTTTTCTTTAGACCCACCCTTGTGAGCAATCTCATCGCCTTTCCCCGGGCTTCCGGCTTTGAGTATCCTGCGATAAAAAGGGGCATCATTACATTTTCAAGAGCCGTAAATTCCGGTAAAAGGTGAAAAAATTGGAATATGAACCCCACCTTCCTATTCCTGAAATCGTCCAATCTCCCGCCGTTTAACCTGTTTATCTGCTTACCGCCGAAAATGACTGCGCCTGAATCGGCTGTCTCGATGGATCCTATAATATGCAGGAGTGTCGTTTTTCCGACACCGGACTCTCCTTTGATGGCGACCATATCACCTGCTTTAACTTCGAGATCGAGCCCGTTAAGGATTGTAATTTTTTTATCGCCCGAGACATATGTCTTTTTTATTTTTTTCAGAACGAGATTTTCTATTTCTTCTCTATTCATTTCTTAGATTCTCCGCTGGATTCATCCTTGAAGCCCTGTAAGATGGATATAATGTCGCGAGCAGGCTGATTGAAAGCGCCAAAATGACCACCCATAGACAGTCATCGAATTCGACCTTGAACCTTACAAACTTGATGGGATAGACGCTTGGATCGAGCTGAATAAGCTGGAAATGATCCAGGGCGAGGGACATCCCTATTCCGAGGATCAAACCGAGCATCGTTCCGATCAAGCCGATTATCAATCCCTGTAATATGAAAGTGAGCATAATGCCCCGCCTGTCCGCCCCCATCGCCCGAAGGACTCCGATACTTTTCCGCTTTTCAACAACGAGCACGACGAGGGTTGAAATGATGTTCAACGAGGCTACCAATACTATTAACCCCAATGTCATGAATAAGATAAGTTTTTCGAGCTTCAGAGCCGAATAGAAACTCTTGTTGATTGAAGCCCAATCGTACGCCATAATCCTGTCCGAATACCGCTTGTTTATTGCCTTTGCCACATCAGCCGCTTCATCAACATTGCTGACGCTTGCCTGAATCACATTCACCCTTCCCGGCATGTTAAAGAGCTTCTGCGCCTTCGTCCGAGAGATATAACACCACGACTCCTCGGACTGCCACATACCGGTTTGAAACGTCCCGGCGACTTTAAAATGCCTGGGGACCGGAATCATACCTATCGGCGAGAGCGCGCCGCCGGCAGTTACCACTTTTACAAGATCCCCATTCTTTATATGCAGCTTGCGTGCCAAGCCCGCCGCAAGCAGAATCCAATTCTCATCATTAAGCAGTCTTCGGTCTACCTTCGAGTCTTCTATAATATTGTTAATTTTGCAGATCTCGTTTATTTCGACACCGTATATAAAAGCCGCTGTAAACGAACTCTGCTTGCTCTTAATAAGCCCCCAGCCGAAAACCACGCCGGCTGTCGCTTTAATCCTGGGGACTGATTCTATTTCCTTTTGAAGTTGCTGGTAATCGGGAATACCTTCGGTATAAAAAGTATCATATATTAATAGATGAGCGCTGTTGCTTACAATCTTTTCCACAATCGCTTTGTGGGTTCCTGTCGTTAGCGCCTGAGCCACGACAAGCGAGGTTACGCCCACAGCAGTGCCTATTATGCTGATGAGTGTCAACACCGATATGAATGCCTCGCGCCTTTTAAATTTCAGATACCTAAGAGCTACAAAAGTTTGATATCTCACTGATCTCTCTTTATTTTATAAAACCGGAAAAATTATACGTGTTGAATACTCAAATACAAGCGCAACCAACCTGTCATGAAAACAATTATACCCCGCAGTCGGGACTCGTCAGCCTGGAGTGTTCTGGTTTTCGAGGATCAGATCGGCATTCGACAGGATCGCCGGAGTTACATCCGTAATGTTACCGATATCGCCGATGAGCCCAGCCGCTTCCTTTCCAGCGAAGATCAGCGGAATCCTGTTCTCCGAATGCGTTTTCAGCGTTACATCCTCCAGGTTGCCGTGATCGCTTGCGATGATCATCAGGTCATTCGTATGATCGAGATTGTCCCAGATAGCATTGATGAAACAGTCAAGGACGCGAACCTGCTCGACAGCCCTGGTCATATCTCCCCGATGGCCGATGACATCGCTGATAAAATATTCGAAGAGCGTAAAATCATAATCTCGGGTAATCGAAGCAAGAACAGCCCCCGCTTCTTCAACCGTTCTCGGCGTAACCCAGTACCCGTTCTCAACCAGCCAGCTGTTGGTCAAATCCATGAAAACAGCTCCGCCCTTTTCCAGATCATCGAAATTCCTGATTCTTACCGAACAGGCTTCAGCCATCGCCGTCGTCGCAGACACGCGGCTTAGCTTCCTGCTGAAATACGGCGGAGTAAACGCGTTTGCAAAAACAACGCGATACCCTTTTCTCTCAAGCGACACCATTATAGATTCCGTCCGGAGAAGTTCCTTCAATTGCCTGTTTGGAAAGCCGGAAAGATGCCGGCCAAGCAGCGCGGCCGTATTGACGCCGGTAAACAATGCGGTCTGGCCGGTTGCACTCTGCGGAAGGCCCGGAAAATCCATTCTGCAATCAATCGCCTTCAGGAATCCGTTTTTCAAATTCGGATGAGGCGCTGTCAACGAATCTACATTTTCCAAAAAAAGAGGAAAAATTTGGGAAACCGCCCTGGAAAACGGATTGATCTCCGGATCGTTTTTGCCTACACCGACACCATCAACAAAGATCATCAGAATTGACATGAATTTTCCATTTTCCGTCCAAAAAAAAGACGAGCAAGGCAGTGAATGCGAGGATATGTCAGCCTGTCCATTCAAACCGGAGCAAATCGGCGATTGAACTACTTCTTTTTTCCCAGCAAGCCAATCCCCTTCATAATCGCGATCAAAATAACAGAACCGACGAAGCCCGAGAGCAGCGTGTTCAAAATGACTTCGGTGAAAAATTTAGGCAATCCCAATTGCCTCCACAACCATCCGCCCAGAAATGCTCCGAGAATTCCGATTACAACGGTTATAATCCCCCTTGTCTTTTTCAATGTTCCCATAAACAACGATGCCAGCCATCCGATAACGGCGCCCAGGACAATCCAGATAACAATTTCATAGAGATCCATTGTTCCTCCAAAATAATGACAACTTCCATTATATATCAACCCTTTGAGGTTACAAATCCATACGTATGACTAGCAAAAAGCTCCCCGTCAGGAATTATCCATCCTTGATGAAGCCAGAAAAAAACGATGATACCGATAATCTCTAATTGACTTTTCTAATAACAGATTATACAAGTTTCAATATAAGATTATGAAAAAAACTGCTTTTATACTGATTACGATATTCGCGGTTCTATTGATCGTATTTATCCTGGCAGAGATTACCGCCAGATTGATATGGAACGGAAAGCCGCCTGTGCCTGATGAAGCCAGCAAGTATCCGTATCACCCGGATGCCGATAAAGCGGTCAGTTATGTCCTGCTCCCGGACTTCGCTTATGAAAACAGCTTCATCCTGACCGACAAGAACGGATTCAGGATAGACCGCGGGATCACGGGAAAAAAACCGGAAGGAACCTACAGAATCGTCTTTTTGGGGGATTCGCTCATCCTCGGCACCAGGGCAAAAATCAACAAAACCATCGCGAAGATTGTGGAAAACGGCCTCAGCACACTGCAATATAAGAACTCCGGCAAGATAGAGGTTCTCAACTTCGGTATGCCCGGTCACAACATCAGGCAATACCTGGCGGTATTAAAAAAATATGCTTTAAAATATAATCCCGACGCCATATACGTCGGCGTATCCATCTTCAACGATCTCGACGGGCAGTTCATCGAATACCTTGGCAACGGTTATCTTACCCGCAGATCGGTCCATACAGTTCATGGGATCAACTACGAAAGCAAGCCTCCCGGATGGCTGGAATGGAACAGCTACCTGCTTCGCTTTCTATATTATGCAAAAAGTGAGGCGCGGGACGCAGATAAAAAGTCGGGAGAAGGCCGTAAGATTGAGGGAATAATAAGAAAATACATCCCCGCATCTTGCGACGAGACGGACAGCATCTGGCGGGAGGTCAGGGTGAATATGGGCGAAATCCGTTCAATTGCGGAAAAAAGAGACGCCCTGCTTCAAGTCCTTATCTTTCCTTCGACGGCTCAGGTTGCATATCCTGACCTGCCCAGAACACCGCAGAAAATTCTTGGCGGGATATTGAAGGAACTCGGAATTCATTATCACGATTTTTACGATGAATATGCCTTTGCGAAGGAAAAAACCGGCAAACTGCCTTATAGAGACACAAGCTCCCATCCTGACGATTGGATGTACAGCTATATCGCCTATTCTATAAGAGACGAATTTGCATGGACTAATCTTGGCAGGCCGGAAAATGATTTCGGAGCGGAGATAAACCTTGGAGACAAGGGTGATGTCAAATATTTGTCCTTCGGCTGGGCGGACCGCGAGAAGTTGGGCGAGGCGGGTTTCCGGTGGATAGCCTCGGCAAAGGCAAGGGTAATCTTCAACAACTTTCAGAAAGAAATCATAAGTATAAAAGTCATCTGTTTTCCCTTCGACCAATGCCCCGGACAGAGCCTGTCATTTTCCTTAAACGGCATGGAACTCGGAACGGTTAACATTGACAAACCCGGGAGGATTGCGGATTATACGCTTATCCTGAATGAGCCGATCCCTCTTCAAAATTTCAATATGCTCGACCTGACGCCGGGCTGCGTAAAGCAGGCGCCGGGCGATGCGGAGAGCATGATCATCACGCCGCGGATGATCTCGGTCGCCGTGGACAAGATTATCCTCCATTAGGATACCGGGATTAATCCCGCCGTTCGGAATTGAAATCGGAATATCCGAGAAGAAGCTATCGGTATAGCCTGCCGAGATACCGGCCGTTTTCGAATTTCATCACGTGCTCGAATTTCCACCCGCTGGATGACGCATAATCTTCAAGGGTTTGTGCATCCATGAAAAGCCATTGGAACGGAGGATATATGACGCCCTTGTACTCTATCCTGTATTCAATCTCTCCGAAATATCGCCCGGACTCCCTGCCGTCCTGTGAAACGCCGCGAGACTGCGAGAGTCCATTCTCCGTATCGTCCGGTTTTTCACATCGCAGGTCTATCGAGTCGAAAACGATCTGCCCCCCCGGCTTGATCAAATCCCCGGCCCGGCTTAAAAATACCTTCAATCCTTCCAGATCCCCCACAATTCCGATCCCATTCATCAACATCAGAACCGTGTCGAACCTTTCGTCCTTCAATTCCCGGAAATCCCCGAGCCGCGCATCCCGGACTCCTCTCGCTTTCATTACTTCCACGACATCGGGCAGAACATCGATCGCAGCCACGTTCAGTCCGCGGTTCTGCAGCTCGAGCGAATGACAGCCGGTGCCCGCCCCGACATCAATGACGTCTCCATAACACATATCCAGCGCCGCTTTTTCTATAAGCGGTATATACGGAAATTCCCGGAAGAAGATCGAGACCTCCACTTCCTCTGTGTCTCCGTCACTGCTGTGAATGATAATCCTGGCTCCCGTATCGCCGTTGAAATAATCGCGGATCGCCAGCCCCTGTCCCCTCCACTGTTCCATCATTCGTCTCTTCCTGTATTCCCGTATTATATCAGTTGTTCTTTGCTGCTACGATAATTTAAAAATTTGAAAAGTTGCCCGAGTCCCACAAGCAAGATCATTTCAAAAAGGAATAGATGCTCCACTGGCGGAAAATAAAAAAATCCCCGGCATTTGTATCCTAAACCTTTGCCGGGGATTTGAACTGATATTATTTGATGAATTTATCCATTATCTTGACAAGGTAATCAGCACTTGGGCGGTCGATAGTGTGTTGGCTCATATATTTAAAGATAACGTTTCCTTTCGTATCGAGCAGAATGATAGTCGGCTGATACTGATCTATTTTCGCTCCGCTCCATTCCGCTTTGTAAATGTCCAATCTCTTCCCCAGTGCAAATTTATCGTCCACGAGGAGTTTGAACGGCTGAGGGACTTTGCCCTGTTCGTACACAATACTCTTCAAATGAGTCTTAACCCATTCCCCCCATCTCTTTTCTCCCTCGCTGGCATTGGTCAGGTCCTTGTCCTTCCAGCTGTAATAATCCTTCAGCTCTTTCGGTATATCCTCGAACCATTTGTCAATAGTCTTCACATCGAACGGCATAACAAAAAGAACTTCGAGGTTGTATTTTTCCTTAAGCTTCAACTGCAGCTCGGCATCAACCAGCTCGACATATTGATACATACAAATCCCGCACCAGCCTTCCGGGGCGTATTTGCCTCTCGGAAATACCATCAGAACGTTCTTGCCTCTGGCGTCTGAAAGCTTGAAATCCCCACCGCCATAAACGGGCAGCGTGAAATCATCAAGGGGCATTGTCATTACGGCAAGGTCTTTCGATTTCTGGGCAAACATATCCACAGTGAATACCGCCGTTAAAATAATGGTAAATGATAAAATAGTGAAAACAGTCTTTTTAAACATCCATACCTCCAGTTATATAAGAAGAATACTTAATTATAAACGTATTTTTAAAATGCTTTGTTCCATTGCTATAAATGATTTAAAAACCAAGCGGTCCGGCTTAAAGACAAACCGCGAATTACTACACGTCCCTGCGATATTTGAATCAGCATAGGATTTCTTTTCAAAATAAATAACAGCTGGAGCACGCTCGGGAGCCTGCTCCAGCTCAACTACACATCAATGATAAAAAGCTGATTCTGTATTATTTTTCGCGTCCCCGAAGATTGTTGGCAAGGAAATAAGAAATCGCCAGGACAATCATCGCCAGCAGGACGTTGCTGACGAGCTGCAGCAACCCGGCGAGGAAATTCGTCCGAGCCTCCAGTGGAATGATATCATTCCCACCTCCGCCAAAAAGAAAAGCACTCAAAATCGTAGGAATCATCATACAGAGAATAAGCGAAGCCCACGATTCCCCTATCCCACGGACATAGTATTCAGCAATGGGTATCATTATCTGGTTGTTGCTTTTAAGCTTGGCTATATTCTTTCCCTTGATCCACCAGATTATGAATATGATGATTGATGCTATCGTCAAAAACAACATATAAACGATCTTCTGAATTGTCTGTTCAAAACTCGGCTGGACATAAGTGTCGTCAACTGAGATTCTCTCAACAATAGTCATCACACAATATACAAGGATGATGACACCGATAATCCTCGCCAGCCAGGTAAAAATGATGCGCAGGATTGGATACCAATTCTTCATAATAAAACCCTCCTAAAAATTGGACGTTGACCCCGTTTCACCTTCGTTGGATTTAACCCTAAATGGATAGATGTAATGTATAGAGAAAACAAGAAAAATGCAAAACTTTTTTATCGAGACTTTTGATTAATACCGTTTATGGATGCCTGTCTTTTTTAAAAAAAGTAAAAACCCAAGATATTTAAATAAAACATAGTTATCAATGTCTGGCTGGCGCCTGGCGCTTTATCAGTATAATCTTACTCGATCACGTTCTGGACAGGCTCGGAGCGCTTGCTCTCATGTCCTCCGTATTCGACAGATGTAACGGCATAGCTGTATCTGTCTTTCAGAGGCAGGTTCCTATCAGTAAATTCAAGCAAACCGCCATCCGTATAGCCGATCTGCTGCCAGGAGCTATCGGGAGATGACGCAGATTTCCTGTAAATCCGATATTGAGAAATGGTAAGTCCGTTATTGCGTGGATTTGCGCTCCACGATATTTTATGGAAAGCAGCGCCTTTGAACAGGCTGCGGTCAATAAACCGTTCAAGCCTGATATCTTGCCCGGCAGGAGGATATACGGCATTTATCTGAATCGCTGAAACGCATTGCGATGTATGCTCGTTTCCATCGGAATCCGAAACTGTAACTCTGACAACATATGTCCCAGCCTCAGTATATGTATATATTGCCGTTATTCCATCAGCTGTATATCCGTTGCCAAAATCCCATTTGTAAGAAACTATGCTGCTTCCGTTTAAAGCATTTGAGCAGGACGCATCGAACTGGAGCGTCAGATCCGCCCATCCGCTTATCACAAGCCCGTCGCTGCATGAGCAACATGCCTGGACCGGAGAGAGAACCGTTATCGTGCGGGTAACGCTGTCTTTTAACCCGCCGTTATCCGTCACGGTGAGCGTCACCGAATATATTCCGGATTTATCGAAAATCCTGGAAGTATTCATCCCCGAAGCAGTCATCCCGTCGGAAAAATTCCAGTGGTATTGGGTAATCGTTCCATCCGGATCATTTGAGCAGCCGGCATCAAAGTTCTCAGTAAGCGGCGGAAATCCCTGTGCCGAATCTTCTATAAAGCAAGCGATTGGAGGATTGTTGGTAAACGGGGGCAGCCAGGCATAGCCTATCGTGTTGTTTCCTGCCGGGTCCACGCCTGAATACCACATTTTAACCGGATATGGATCGCCATGGCCTGAGAAATTATTCGGGTCATAGACTACGCTTTTCTGGTGCATACCCCTGCTTCGCCAGGCGATACCGTCCGAGAAATGCATCGCCGGATTATCCGCGTCTCTCGTCCAGTTCAAGCCGTCCGGCGAAGTCGCATGGCCGATCCCGTGAGCGTACGGCAGCGCCACCGATCCGTCTCCGTTCGCTCCGATGTACCACATATGATAAGTTCCGCTGATAACAATGACCGAAGCGCCATATAAATGTGAATAATCCCAATCCGCGCTGTTCCCGGAACCCATCAGCACAGGCGTTGCCCCGTAGCGTATCCAGTAAATGCCGTCAACGCTGTAAGCCAACCCTTCCTGCTCTGCTGAACCATTCGGCGTTCCTCCTTCACCAGCCGCAAGATAATACAGAATATAACGAAAAGACATCGGAACGTCGTCGCTTTTATCTGTTGGCGTCGTCCAGCCTGTATTTGTTGCCGTGGAATTATATATAACATAGCCGGGACCGTAATTATGATAAAAATAAGTTCCCCAACCGCCATGAATTAATTGCAGGTTTGTGTCGGTCGCATGCTGAGTTATAGGCTGATCGTTAACCCAGTTGACACCGTCAACCGATTCTGCAGCACGGATAGCGGCAATACTTGTTAAACTTGCACCAGCATCCCAATACCATATCTTATAAAAATAGATACCACCGCCGAAACCGCCCGGGTTATAAACTACAGTTGGATGATCAGCTCTGGCCGAAAGTCCCGGTAAAGCAACTGAGCCGCTGTACTCATTCCAGAGTATACCGTCATCGGAATATGCCAGAGAAATACCGCCGCTTTCATCACGGTTGAACCACATCTTGTAATATGCCGAAAGACCGTGGCTGGCGAACTGGTTCTGATTATAGATTACCGAAGGATAATAAGCGTGGATGGCGGGATTCGCCGGATCGAAAACCGGATTCGAGCCATATTCAAACCAATCAGTCCAGAAAGAACCGAACAGAATATTTAAAAAGAAAATGGAAAAACAAAGAAAAGACAGAATTCGCTTCCTGTTCCTCATATTTGCCCCTCTTAACTTCTAAAGCCGTAACAAATATATAATAATCCTTTGTCACAAAATAAATGTCATAAGTATGTCATAGTAAAATAAAGGACACAGGATATTCATACTTTTGCTATATTATTGAAATGAGGTTTTCGCCGGACATTAAGGCGAATATATTCATTTTTATCGTTCAACAGATCATAATTCAGACTAATTACAGCACTCAATAAAAGATATGCTAAAAACACTTCACTGTTGACGATTGATTTATCTTTTCGGATTAGTGATGTTTGCCCGATCCCTGAGCGTCTTTCCTTCACGCAGACCCAGTCTTTCACGCCTGCTCCGGCTGGCTTCATCTTGTTGCAAATATGAACATCCTGCAAAGAACTTTTATAGAGGCAATTCGTTATAATATCTTTGGGAAATGAATATATAGGGAACATACACGAATCACTTTTAATAAATAGGAAATATTAAATATGAAAATGCACAGACCATTTATTCTTTTATTATTCTGCTTTTTAATCGCTTTGTCGGCTTTCGCCGCAGACCAGAAGACCAGCGGTGAAAATGATGTTTTAAAACCCTATCTCACAAAATTACCAATCAAGATTGATGGAGTTCTCGATGAAGATATTTGGAAAAACGTACCGACCGTTGACAGCCAATTTCTGACACATTTTCCTGCTGTCGGTAATATATTTCCGCAAAAGACTCTTATCTGGATTGCCTACGATTCAGAAAATATCTACTTCGCCTTCCATTGTTTTGATACAGATCCGTCGCAGATAAAAACGACAGTAACCAAGCGGGATAATATCGCCCCTGACGACTGGGTGGCTGTCCATCTCGATACGATCGGCAACCGGCAATTCACCTACGATTTCTATGTAAATCCGGACGGAATTCAACAAGATGAATATACAACCAGTTCCTTCTATAGCGACACTGCGGCGGATTTCGTCTGGTATAGCGGCGGCAAGATGCTTCCCGACGGATATTCAATCGAAATTCAGGTGCCCTTGAAGAATTTTCGTTATTCCAGTGGTGAAAATGTCCTGATGGATGTTATGTTCCGCCGAAAAGTATCACGGACAGGCGAAAACGGTACCTGGCCATTTTGGGACCCAGGTAAAGGCCTTCTTAACAGCCTGGCGCCGATTGTTTTCGAAAAACTCGCAAATCCTTTGAAATTGGAGGCGCTGCCGACTGTTACATACAGTTCGAGATGGGACAGAATTTCTCCTTCGGCCTGGTCAGATAAGGATGATTCCCTGGAATTCGGAGTCACGGCCAAAGTCGGACTGACATCGTCTATCAACGCGGAGGTTACGATCAACCCCGACTTCAGCCAGGTGGAAAGCGACGCATTCCAGGTACTGGTCAACCAGCGATACCCTGTTTTCTACTCCGAGAAGCGGCCATTCTTCATGGAGGCAAGCGGCCTTTTCACGCTCGCTGGGTCGTTTGCGGGTCTTTCCAATATGCAGACGCTGGTTCATACAAGACTGATCGCAAAACCAACCTGGGGCGCCAAAGTATCCGGAGAAATGGGTAAAATGACATTCGGAATGCTCGCATCGGCTGACAAAGTTCCGGTTAACGGTGAAACGATGAATGCCAACTTCTGGATAGGGCGCGCTAAGTATGCGCTGGACGGAGACAGCTTCTTCGGTCTGCTATATAGCGGCAGGGAATTCGGAGATGAATATAACCGTGTCATTGGAACCGATATATATTATAAATTTGCCGAAAACCACAATATCCAGGGATCCGCTCTCTACAGTTTCTCGAATGATCCGCTTTTCGGCAAATCCGATGGCGGTGCGTATAACCTGCAATACACATTCGAGACAAGTACTTTCTTCGCACAGGCTTTTTACGAAAACTGGGATGACACATTCAGAATGGATACCAGTTATTATAAAAGAACCGGCATTACAACTGTAGGAGCATACCTGGGACCAAATATCGATTTTAACCCTGAAAATATTACCTGGCTGAAAAGGATTGCGCCTTTCGGATTTGCATATAAATTACATGACACGAATACCGATATGGACGATACGATGCTCACCCTCGGTTTTGACTTCTACACAGATAAACAAGGCATAATTACCATCTCATATCAGATCTCTTCTGAAGCATGGGCTGGACAACAATTCGACACACATCTCTTATACGGATCGGCAACCATCAGACCGGTCAAATGGCTAAACTTGCATTTTTGCGTTCAGTCGATGGACAATATCTATTACGACCCGGAAGCGCCATTCCTCGGCAACAGGCTCGAGCTCTATTCATATGCTGATATACAACTGGGAGATAAAATCTCTTTTTACATTTCACATTTGTATGATGATTTTCACAGAAAGGTTAACGCCGAAGAGATTTACAGCCTTAATATCATCAATACAAAACTGACTTATCAAATCAGCGAATCCCTCTACCTTCGGGCGATCGTCCAGTATGACAGCCTGAAGGAAGTAGTCCTCACGGACATACTTGCATCATTCACATACATGCCAGGGACGGTCGTCTACCTCGGCTACGGTTCGCTCCATGAGAACACGGGCTGGGAGGACAACCAATGGAATCCTGCTTCGCCTCTTTCCGAATACTACCAGACAAGCCAGAGCATCTTCCTGAAAGCGAGCTACCTGTTTCAGAACTGAAGATATAACCTTCAGCTAATAGAAAGAATAGGCATCAACTTGCGGTGGATTCAGGTGTTGATCTGAATCCGCCGTATTATTTAATTGAGAAATATCGAGAACTTTGAACTATTTATGAATTCCACTAAGGAATGATTCTCGGTTGGACCATAATAATAAGATTATCTGAACCGCGGATTTAAAAGTCCGCTTTTTACAATTTCGCTCTAAGGATCTTCAAGCCCTCTTCCCTGTCGTAAATCCTATGATATAGATATCCTCCTATTATAAACCAATCGTAATGATCATAATTATACTCATTATTTATTTGATACTTACCAAGCATTTTGCCTTCCTGGGAATATTTGATAAATCCATTGAATTCGGATGTCAACGCCTTGATCCAAATGTTGTCTTTCTCGTCTATCATAAGATCCTGAATCATTGAATAGTATTCCGGTGGAGTACAACTAATCCGTTTAATTACTCCATTTACAACACCTTCAGCTATCTCCCCATTAATATTTTTCCTTATATCTTCTGGAATAATAACCGGACTAACTTTTTCTTTTATTATAAGATTCAGCTTCGCTCCTGAAGAACTGAACACCTCGAACTTCTCGGAAAAAGCATAAATAACATCTTTTTTGGAATTTATTCCGAAGGCAATTTTCTCAAAAAGATAACAAGGCATAGGCCTGCCCAGACCTTCTATAACACGATCAGTAGCCGGATATGACGCGACTTCCGAGATGAGTGTGTCATCAATTTTTCTTAAAGAAAGGAGAAACCGCTTTGTCTTTTCATCTATGCGGTAAGAGATGTAAACATCCGATAATTGGTCATACAGAAGATCATAGGCATTTTTGATATTATGCCTTGACGATTGAACAAGCTTGCCTTCATTATCATAAAAATTAATCATATTAAAGCCGATAATCAGCAAATAATCATTTGTAATAATAATCCTTTCAATGCCATTTAATTCTCCAGGACCCACACCCCTCTTTCCGCAAGAAAAAACAAATTTACCTTTGTTATCATACTTGCGAACAATGCAATCTTTGTAATCAACAATATACAGGCTCAAATTCTTATCAACCGCAAACTGATATGGGTGAGTAAAAATATAATTTGAGTCTGAATCACTTTCTTTAAAAAAAATCTCGAATTTTAAGTTCTTGACATTAACAGAATAGATCAACCCTGATAAAAAAAATAAAGTAAAAGAGGAAATGACTATTAGCTTTTTCAAAGATACACTCCCAAAGGTAGATAATTGTCGTCCTTGCGCAAGTAACAATATCAATATAATTATAATAAATCAATCTTACTATACAAAAACCTGATGCTTTCTTCTAACAATATTGGATAGTTTGAAATACGGCAGCTTTCGGATACTTATGCGGAGATGATTTTCCCGAAAAATAAGAGAACTGTAAAACTTGATTATTTCTTTTATACAAAATCAATGGCGCGGCTGGGAGGACTCGAACCCCCGGCACGAGGTTTAGGAAACCTCTGCTCTATCCACCTGAGCTACAGCCGCACAGAGCATCAAATTATCAGATCGGCGGTATCTTGTCAAACTGCGGAGGGTCTTCCCGCTTGGCAAGCAAATCAATACCTGGACGCCGGCGCATCATTCAAAAAACGGAAACACCCGCATTGAAGCCTATAAAAAATGATGTAAACTAAACCCCGGTTATGACAGGACGAGGGATTGTGGCGAAAAATAGCAAGATAATAAAAAAACTTAAGAACGCCCGTAAGCTGGGCATCGCGCTCGGCGGGGGCGGCGCAAGGGGAATCGCGCATCTTGGTGTTCTGAAAGTCTTAAGTGAAATGGATATTTATCCTCAAGTTGTCAGCGGGACTTCTTTCGGTTCGATTATCGGGGCTTTCTATTGCAGCGGCTACACGTGGAGGGAGATAGTCCGGATTGAGAAAAAGGTCAAATGGATCAAGATGGTGGACGTCTCGTTAAGCGGCGGCTTGATGAAAGGGGATGCCCTCGGAAGGGTGTTGTCCGAGTATCTGCCGGCGACATTCGAGGAACTCGAAAAGCCGCTCTCCGTCGTGGCGACGAACCTCGAATCCGGCAAACGGATTATAATCTCATCCGGCGATCTGATAAAAGGCATAAGGGCATCGGCGTGCTTTCCGGGAATTTTTCAGCCTGTGGAACTCAATGGGATGACCCTGATAGACGGAGGTATGGTGGACAATGTTCCCATCTCCGCGCTCGAACCATTTGGTGTGGACGCAACCATCGCCGTAAGCGTCAATGCTCCGCTCAATTATTCTGTGAGTGAGGAAGACGAATCGCATTGGTGGTCCCGCCTGAGAATAAAGGCGGGCTTGAAAAGAGCAACATTACCATTCGACATACTACTGAAAGCACTTGATATAATGCTTGAAGAAATAACTGTAATAAATATCGCCGCAACCAAGCCGGACCTTTATATCCATGCTGATCTTTCGGGTATACGGCTCCACAGCTTCGACAAGTTCGAAAAAATCTTCAAGATCGGCGAGAAAGCGGCAAGGCAGGCGCTGGGTAATTTCGATTGACTTTCTTTTTCCACTTTCTATCGTCTTTCGGCGATAATCGGTATTCTATCCAAGTAAGCACATTTGATGCACAACCTGCCCTGCCGCCACAGTTGCTTTCTTCCCCCGCTCGGGTCAAAATCAAAGAAGAAGGCAAAATCGGAATAATATTATGAGGATAGATCGTCTCCTGACAATAACGATTCTGATGCTAAACCGTGAGCGTGTTACAGCGCGCGAACTCGCCGACAAGTTCGAGGTTTCAATACGAACGATCTACCGCGACTTCGACGCGATGAACATGGCAGGAATCCCGGTTATTTCATATTCCGGAAACAATGGAGGCTTCGGAATCCTTGAAAACTACCGGCTCGACCGCCGTCTTCTTACGCCGCAGGATGTAGAAGCCATTCTTACCACTCTACATGGGGTGAACCGCACACTGGAGGACAAATCCCTTTCACAAGCGATGGACAAGATCGCGAGTCTCATCCCGCGAGGACAGGGAGAAGAGGTAATGCAAAACCTGGAACAGATGGTAATAGACATATTCCCCTGGGGCGAGAATCCGGGCCACGGGGAAAAAATAAAATGTCTTCATCAGGCTGTCGCGCAACGGCGCATTGTGCAATTTGCATACATAAACAGCCTTGGCGAAAGAACGATTCGGAAAGTGGAACCGATGACCCTGCTTTTCAAAGGCTACTCCTGGTACCTCTTTGGATTCTGCCAATCTAAAAACGATTACCGCTTCTTCCGGCTTTCACGAATCAAAGATTGCAAAATTCTGTCCGCTTCCTTTGCCCACCGTAGCAAATCTTACAGGGATTGCCTCGGCCCCTTCAGCGGGAACCTGGAACCGATAGAATTCGTCCTCCGCTTTACCGCTGGGGTCAGCCAATTCATCGAGGACTCGTTCGAAGGGGAACAGGTTGAACCGCAACCGGACGGCAGCGCCATAGTCCGTTTCCGGATGCCCGTGAATGAATGGACATACGGTTTTATTTTAAGCTTCGGTGAAAACGTGGAAGTTGTATCGCCTGAACATATTCGAAACGAAATTTTAGAAAAAATAAAAAAAATACACTTTTTTTACAAACCTGACATAGAGCTGTCATAACGGAATATTATCATGTATGCGAAGGTTGGAGATGATCCGCCTTCCCTTTAACGATTCTTGATGCAAAACGCGATGAGGGAAGCGGATGAAAAAACCAATAATTATCATAAGGAGGATAAAATGAAAACCTACCGTATTCTGATCGCTTTGATGTTTGTCTTTGCGATATCGGCCGGGGCTTTCGCCCAGGAAGTTCAAATCAAAGACGAGACGCCATTCACTTATGCTTATCTTGAATGTGCAGGTTCCTACAACATGATCCCGGCAAAGATCGGCGAATTCATGGGAGAATTCTTCAAACAGGGGCTGATCCCCGCGGGATCGTTCTTTGGTTTGTATCTCAATTCCCCGAATGAAGTTAAGGAAGCGGACCTGAAATGGGTGATCGGTTTCCCCGTCCAAAACGACGCGACGGTAAAAGAACCGCTGAAAAAAGGTGAATTCAAATACGAAAAGGTCGCGTACTATCTTTACAAAGGTCCGTTCGATAAAGCGAACGCTGCCTACGAATTGATCTTCAAGTTCATCGGCGAAAACGGTTACAGACCCGCCGGCCCGGTCATGGAACGCTACCTCGACGATCCCAGCTCCACAAAACCCGAAGACCTCAGGACCGAGATTATAGTCCCTGTGTCTAAATAACAATTGTCCTATGTTTACAGGGGGTGGAATTCCAACCGCCCCCCTTTCTATTATATGTTGGCATGTTAATTAGAACCCTATAATAAAAATCCCATTCCAGCAACACCTATATAAATTCTTCTTTTTTCTCGCGGATTTACATTACATTAAAACCTTATGCCTTGATCTTCTACGATGTTATCATCCGCGGGCGAAAGATTACGCGACTTTCTCAAATGGATACCGGGACATTGCGGCCTCACTTATAATTGCGAGGTGGAGCGTCATATCCGGCATTGGTCACGGAGGCGGTAAAGATTTTTTTGTTATCAAAGAATGTTATACAGCAGAGCGGCACAAATATCGGACCGTTGCCCAATCTGCGGTAGCCAGAGAAAAAGGATCTTGCGATCGCTTTCCGTCCCCGGAATTCAAAGGGCCATTCCATAAAGTCGATAAATCCGGTCTTTCGGCTTATATAGATTTTCCGCCAATCCCTGCCGCCCGGGAAAATAAGGATAGTATCGTAAGGAGAACCAAGGTTAACTGTCCTGATATAATGAAAGATGTATGATCCGCGGTTCTTGAAGATTCCGTAGAAATCGAACGCCTTCGCAAACTCCACAATCTGGCGTACTGCCGGGTCTTCCGTTCCTCCTCGCAAGGGTCTGACAGATCCTTTATAACTCTCGACTTCGTATAGTATTCTGCCCTCAGCTCCCATACAGGTAACGACGCTTCTACCCGTATCCGTTGTCTCCTTACGCAGCTTGACCGCTCTTCCGCCCGCGGTATTCTCGAAGTTTATGTCCATCGTCAATGTTTCGGATTTTATGCTGCCATATCCGCGATATACTTTTTTGAATATCTTTTCGATCAACGCCTCACCGTGCAGCTGCGACTCCGGCTTTTCCATCTCGATGCGAACTTTGTCAAAACCGAAAAGGCTGAGGAGCTTCGCGAGGACAGCCCTGCCCTGTTCGGCGCTTCGTTCAAGAATCCCTGCGCGGACGGCGTTTTCTTTCAGCGTTTCCCTGATGATCTCGTTCACATAGTTCTGTTCTTCCTGGCTAATAAAGCCGCGTGCGATGAATACTTCCTGGTTGCTCGGATTGCTGACGACGCTCAGAATTTTGGGAGCCGGGACCTTGAGGATGGCAATCCCCTTCTCCACCTGAAGGGCATTTTCGTCTAAAGATGACAGGTCAAAACCCGCTTTGACATATCCCTCGGCGATGACAGCTATTCGCTTGTCGCGCTGCAGGAAGCTGCCTTCGATGATGCCGCTGTCAAAGAATATCTCGTCATAATATTTCTGAGTAAGCAATTGCGCAATATTGCGTACTTCCTCTATGATTATAACCGTCTCCTGTTCGGTTACGCTCTTGATGCCGAGGATAGTCCCGATCCGGTCGAGGATGCCAAAATTACTTAGAAGGTTGAACGAAAGCAGGGCGATGAGCACCGTAAGGGCGAATACGAGGAGCTTAGAAATCCATTTCATCTTGTAATCCCTGTGCACATAATAAAAATTTCCTGCGAATCATCACCGGTCATTTATCGCCCGCGCTTTTCATCGCCTCGTCCTTGCCGCGTATGCCCGGCTGCTGGAATACGATCTCAACGTTTTCATATCCGAGCCGCCTCAACCAGGCGCCGAGTATCAACCTTGCGTTCACGACGGAGACATTTAGGATATCTATCTTGCCGTTTTTTACATATTCCCGGACCGTCTTCTCCCCGTTTCTCAGGTATGTGTTCTTCTCGCCGGGGGAAAAATCGGAACGGAAAAGACCTGTTTCATTCACCACCTCGCGGACATTAGTCAGGTCAACGATAAGATCGAGAAGTTCCGGTTCCGGCAGATATACGGTTATCGTCTTGTCCGTTCTCACTATATCCCGAGTTGTTATCTTGCTGAGGTCAATGCCTGCCTTGACGGTTGCCGGGACTTCGATAAGAAGCCTGCGAGAGCCAAGGATGGAGTCATCCTTCACGCGGATAATCTTGTTTATCTTGTATTCCACCGTCGCCAGCTCGGAGAGGTCCCGCAAAGCCTGAGCCTCGAAAGCCTCGGATCTTTGCCTTTCTTCGTTTCCGCCGAACAGAAGATTCAGAATCATAAGAATCAGCACAACGACCGAGAGAACGACGATGAGCCTGAGTTTTTTGATATTATCCGGGTTTGCCAATTACTCAAATCCAAGTAAAAAATGCAATATGTTCCATATTAATGAACAGCATTATCAGGTTATTCAATACACTGGTGGATGTCAAAAGGTATTTTTCAGCTTTTCCTGAAAGAATATCAGATTCTCGCAAGGCGCGTGACGGATTCAAAATAAGGGGTACGTGGAAACATATCGAATAGCCGGGCGCTGATTATTTCATATTTGCCGCCGCACAAAATTTGCAGGTCGCGAGCGAGCGTATCGGCCGCGCATGAAACGTAGATTATATCCGACGGTTCAAAGTCAAGGATCTTTTCTATCACGGTCTTCTCAAGACCTGAGCGTGGCGGATCGAGTATCATACAGGTTTCATCGCCTGTAAATTCTCTCCTAATCTTTTTCAATCCTTCTTCGGCGGATACAGCTTTAAATTCGGCGTTCTCTATGCCAACCGATCGGGCATTTTGAATAGCAGCTGAGATCGCATCAGTTTCATTATCCACCCCTATCACACGGCCGGCTCCCGCTTTCGAAGCTGCCAGACCGAAAACTCCAACCCCGCAATAGAGGTCGGCGACAAACCGTGGATTTATGCTGTGAATCATTTGTGAAACCTCCGCCACGAGATAATCTGCTATTTTGGGATACACCTGGAAAAAGGAAGAAAACGGGACTTCGAGCATCCCAAGCGATGTCTTTTCAGACAGGATATTCCTGGTGGGGAAGGCCCTGTCTGTTTTATAGTGCGCACCGTCAATATCCGTATATCTCATAGTAATGTTTTCACCGTTCATCAACGATGCAATGAAACCGCTCTTTCCCCGAAGGTCTTTCAGCAAATCATTTATAGGCTGAACCGCAAGCGGACACTCCATGACATCAATGACAGTTCTGTTATCGGGGCCGAGGTATCCCAAAAGAACCTTGCCCTCCCGCCTCCATGTATGCAGAGTGATTTTGTTCCTGTAACCGAGCGGAACCGGCGATGCGGCTGGAGCGAGGAAGGCATCATTTTTCACGTTCGTTTTATAACTAATCATTTCGGTGAACTGGCCGTTTTTTATCCGAACCTCTTCTTCGTACGCAATATGTTGGTAAGAGCAGCCAGGGCAATAACTGCTATCGGAAGCGCACATTTCAGTAGCCACAGCCGCAAGCGGGCACGTGGGTTTGACCCGATAAGGCGACTGATCCAGAATCCTGACAAGAACCGCCTTAGCAAAATTCTTCTTCCGCTCTTCGATCCTGATCTCTGCGAGTTCTCCTTCAATGGTTCCTGGAACAAAAACCGCAAGTCCGTTCATCCTGGCAAGTCCGTTCCCGCGGTAAACTACTTTCTCGATTCGTAGCGTAGCCATTTCTTCATTATGTCTGTTCATATCAGCGGTAAAAATCCAGCTCGATTATTACATAATTCTCGGAGAATCAGAATTTATGATAATAATCAATAGTATTCAGATTAATCTTACTGAAAATAATTGATTACCTGAAAAGTTGGACTTTCCTGGTAACTTCAGATAATCCCGACCGTTTGCACCGGCAGCCAGCCGTTATATCCATTCGGGACGGAGATATGAAGCCAGCCGGGCTGCTCACCCTCAACCTTGACCTTCGTCGCTTCATGCAGAACGAAGAGTATCGGGTTGTTCGTCCCGGGGCCGCTTCTGACCTGGACCGCCGGACTTAAAAGTATCCCCTGCTTATCATACATCATGGAATAGTATCCCGCGGCAGTGAAAATCCCCGAAACCAGGAAAAGCAAAATAAAAAGAGCGGTAAAATAGCCTGATACTCTTTTTAATGCAAATCTTTTTACCAGCTGCGTTAAGGCGAGGGCAGCTCCCGAAAGCCAGAAGAGGATAATCGTAATCAAAGTCCAGCCGTCAGTGTTGAAGATTCCCGCAATCGCTCCCAGGACGGCTCCGAGAAAATGTTGCTCCTCGGCTTCGAATTTATCATACAGCCTCTTCGATGCGAAAGCGACGTTATCCTTGAGAAGCGGATGGTTAGGCTTGAGCTTCAGTCCTTTTTCCCACATCAACATCGCGGGACCCGGCCTGTTGAGCCTGTAAAAACAATTCCCCAGATTATAGAAGACAATATGGTTGTTGATCCCGCTGCGATATATCATCAGATATTTCGCCGCTGCGGCGTCGTAGCGGCTTTGCCGGTAGTCATCACCCGCCGCTTTAAATAAGGCGGCGATAGTAGAGCTTCCGTTTTTGATTTCACTGGGTACGCGCTGCGCCGGTGTTGAGAGACCAAATGCGCCGGTAACTCCGGCGTCAGTTTGAATGTTCGAACCTTGTTGTCCGGCGGAGGGCGACGCTGTTGAAAAAAGCATCACCAGAGCGACAAGCAGCGCAGAACATAATCCAAATCCGGGGGGGCGACTCATAGATTCGTGCATTCTCATTTCAACTTCCTTTCCAGCTCGCGCAGAAGATTTCTGCTTGTGGCAACCATCGCATCCATCTTTGATTTATCTTCCATCCTCGAACCCGCGAACCTGCAGTATTCGCATTCCTCCAGAAATTCGATGACCTTTTTTCCGATATCGGCATTCGTATTTTCCAGCCTTTTTCTTACCATCTCGAGAGTCAACCCGCCTGCTGCAGTATTCCATTTATCGGCGAAATATCCGGCAAAAGCTTTAATGATAAGGTCATACGATTTCTGCGTTTCCTTTTTCTGCGCTGCATGCGACGCTTCTTTGAGAGTCTTTACCGCTTCTGATGATGCTCGTCTGAGCCTGAAAGCGGCCACGTTGATTTTTCTGCGGGCTTGAACAAAACCGAATGTGAATATTCCCAGATTAACCAATACAGGAAGAGCCAAGAGAATCCAAGCAACCGGCATCTGTAACAGGAGCTTCGATTCATCCTCGATTTCACCATTCACATCGCTTATGTAATTGATATCATTCTGCCGCAGTTCAGGAATCTGACCTGTGTAAGCGGGGGTGGAATCGGGCAAAGCACCTTCCTTCACTCGTAGTTTCAGAACCCCGGAAGACCTGGTTATATATTTTTTCGCTTCCGGATTGAAAAACGTTACATTAAACGGGCCGAATACCGTTTCGCCCGTAGCCTTAGGTACAAGGATATATTTCCAGATTTTCTCGCCGCCCCAGACCGAACCTCTTAATCCGAGATCCTGTGCCTGCTCGGGTCCGTAAAGCGTGAAATCCGGGCTTTCCTTCAATTCCGGCGCCCGGATATCCTTCATATTGCCCGTTCCTTTATAAGTTACAACCAGGCTCACCGCTTCTCCAACGGCAGCCTGAGTTTTATTCAATTTCGCCTCAATATCAAAATTGCCGACTGCGCCGGTAAAATCTCCCGGCATGGTATCCCGCGGCAAAGATAGAACCCTGATTTTCACAATATTGCTTTTACGCGTTATTTTCTGACTGAAGCCGGGCGTGCCGAAACCGATGCGCCGTGCATTCATCTCGAGCGACATCGGAGGTATTGAGAAGTCCCCTGCTTTCGCCGGGAACAGCACTTGCCTTCTAAGTGTGAAACGGGTATAAAGCCTTCCACCCCTCTGAACCTGCGTCCGTGTTTCCTGCGGATTCAAAGTGGTTTCCTCGATCCAGAAACCATCCAGTGACGGATCGCTTGAAGGAGCCAGATTGAATATATCCACCTCGGCGGCGTAAAGATATGTATTGAGTATAATCTGGCCTCCAACATAAACCTCTGCTTCGGCGGGCGAGCGCTCGAGAATGATCTCGTCCGCTATCTCCCGCTGATCGCTTGTTCTCGACCTCGGAAAATCGAACCCGGTCCTGTCATTATCATCGAAAAAATCATCAAAGACGGATCTTCTGCGCTGTGGAGCTGTCTTTTTAACAGAGCCTTCTTTCACTTCGATCTTGATGGGAGTCGTCGAATATGAAACGTTCTTATATATGATCTTGACCGAGGGAAGGTTAAAAACACCCTTTTTCTGGGGCTTGAGGGTATAGATGTAATTATAGCTGACGCTGGATTCGGCTTTGTTCCCGATGATCTGAAACTGCTGCGAGGTTGAACGGCTGCTTCCGAGGATGGAGAATCCTTCAATATCGGAAAGGCTTGGAACAGGGACATCCGAAAGGTCCTTCCCTTTTACTTGCACAGTGAAATATAAAATATCATCGAGTCCTATCTTATCTGCATCCACCGAAGCAGTGAGCTCGATCTCGTTTCCCTGGCTGAAACAAACTTGCGCGAGAAGACTCATGCCAATTAATATTACCCCCGCCCCGGCGAGGCGCTTGCTCCGCTTAATCATAACTATTACCCATTCCTGATACGATTTGAATTATAACATCCTCTTGCTGTAGGTTGAAGTTACCAGTCCTTTTTCGTTTTTGTCATTTTCACCTGTTTTTCCTTTTGAAGCTTCTTCAACAGATCTTTCTCTTTCTGTTGAAGAGCCTGCAATATGGATTCCGCCTGCTTTGGGTCAATCTTTTTTTGTTCCTCTATCGCCTTTTGCTGATCACCCTTCTTTTTATCCTGTTGATCCTGTTTCTGCTTGTTTTTCTTTTCTTGATCATCCTTTTTTTGTTGATCCTGTTTCTGATTTCCCTTTTGATCCTGTTGCTGAAGCAGCTGGTTCGTATATTCATAGTTGAATTTAGCGTCCAGATCGTCAGGATTTTTTATTATAGCTTGCTTGTAAGCCGCGAGGGCTTCCTGAAGCTTGTTCATTTTATACAGCGAATTGCCGATGTTGTAGATGGACGAATTGAGCGCGGAAGCTATATTGTATTTCTCAACGGCATTTTCGAATCTGCCGGTTTTATACAGAACATTTCCTATATTATAATTCAAGACGGGATGCTGAGGGTTTTCAGCACCGGCCTCAGTGTATACGCTCAGAGCGTCTTTATATTTACCCTTTTCGTAGAGTTCGTTGGCATCTTTGATCTTGCGGGCATCCAGTTTCGATTGCGACGGCTGAGGCGCAGAATAGCTTGCAGCGTGGCCGTTTACTGTTTTATTGGCGCTGACTGCAGAAAGACATACATTAGTAAAAACGAAAATAATCGAGACAAATGAAATTATAATCCTGGTTGGCAGCTTCACCGTCTCTCTATCGGAGTTCAGGCCAATTCTGATGGATGAATTAAAACTTCGTGATGAGATCATATCAATATCCTTTTTTTCGATCATTTATCAATATATAAGCAATCAACGCAAAAAAAACCACGGTCAATGGATATTGATAGCGATCCTTATATTTTGTTCCCTTGCGGCTCGTAAATTTTGTCTTTTCCATCGAATCGATCCTGTCTGCGATCTTGTCCAATTCCCCTTCTTCAGTAGAACTAATAAAATATTCGCCACTGGTTTTTTCCGCTATTTCTTTTAAAAGCTGTTGATTGAGGCTGCTGAGCACGGGATTGCCATCGTCATCCCTCTTGTAGCCTATGACGGATCCGTTTTCATCCCTGAGGGGAATCGGAACGCCCGCTCCGCCGCCGTAACCGACCGTGAATATTATAATCCCTTTGTCCGCGGCATTTTTCACAGCTTCCTCGGTGTTGGATGTATGTGTCTCACCGTCCGTCATTAAAATAATTACCTTGCTTCTTTTACCGCTTGTTTCAAACGCCTTTATCGAGTCCTCGATGGCGCCGGCAAGGTCCGTACCGGGAAACGGGTTGACGTTGGGGTCCGCCAAATCCAGGAACATCCTGACCGCGCCGTAATCGAGAGTCAGGGGGCATTGAACGAAACTCGAACCCGCGAAGTAAACCAGGCCAACCCGGTCTCCTTCGAGCTTATCGAGGAAACCCTGGATCTCTCTCCTGGCTTTATCGAAACGGCTTGGCTGGATATCCTGGGCAAGCATACTTTTAGAGACGTCCAAAGCCACAACAACGTCTATCCCGCTTCTGTTGATCTCTTGCAGCTCCTTTCCCCATTGCGGCCCCGCGGAAGCGAGGATAAGGAAAACAAGAGATACAAGGAGAAAGAGGAATTTAAACGCCTTCCTGTCATAGCTGAAGCTTCCCGTCAATTTCTTCATATTTTCGCTGCCGGCGAAGGACATAAGGGATCGCTTCCGCCGCTTCAATCCGGCAAGAAAACCTGCGACCAACAGAACTGCGGGAACAAGCAACCAGAACATTTCAGGATGCGCAAACTGCATATCTATTCCTCCTTAAGGCACCTTCGCGACGACAAACAGATCGAGAAAGACTGAAGCAACAAGCAGGATAAGCCCCAGTATCATCGTCAAACGGTACTCAGGCTCATAATCCACGTAATAACGGGGTTTCATAACCGTCTTTTCCATTTTGTTGATCCGGGTGTAGATGTTTTCGAGAGATATTGTGTTTTCCGCTCTGAAATACTCTCCACCGGTGATGGAAGCTATTTTTTTTAAGGTGTCTTCATCAATCTTGACTTCCACTTCGACAAGCCTTTTTCCGTACACCGGGTCTTCAACAGGCATCATCGCGGTTCCCATCTTGCCCGCGCCAATAGTGTAAACCTTGATTTTATTGTCTGCCGCCAATTTTGCCGCATCGAGCGGCTGCACCTCGCCCCGGTTGTTCATCCCGTCTGTTAGAAGCACTATCACCTTGCTCCTTGCCGCAGAGTCTTTGAGCCTGCTTACGGATACGGCGATGGCGTTTCCTATCGCGGTGCCATCTTCGATCAAACCGATCTTCACCTTTTTTAAAAGATCCACTAAGAGATCATGATCGAGCGTTAGAGGGCATTGAGTGAATGCCCCGGATGAAAAAATCACCAATCCCAGCCGGTCGTTCTCCCGCTCGGAGATGAACCTGCCCACCACCTGTTTTGCGATCTCCAGCCTGTTCTTAGGCTCGAAATCGAGCGAAGACATCGAGCTGCTGATATCGAGAGTCAGCATTATATCAACGCCGCTCATCTCGATCTCACGGTAATACGCTCCGGAGCGCGGGCCGGCGAGGGCTATTACAAAAAGGAACATCGCAACGATATTTACCCAGTTGAGGAACTTTCTTAATCGGTGCTTCCAACCCGGCTTGATATCGCGCATCGGGGAGATGTCTGAATATTCTATATAACTTTCCTTATCCGCCTTCTTCGAAAAAATGCGATATAGAACCAGCAGGATGACAGGCGCCAGCAAAATGAGGAACCACGGATTTGAAAATTCCAAAAATCTTCGAATAATCATATTTATCTCATGATCACCTTATACGACAGGCGCCGGATGCTTCTCTTCCGCCGGGCTTGAAGACGGCGCAATGATACTTTCCTCTCTCGTAACGTCCACTATGTAATAGGCAGTCTCGAGTGATTCCCTCGCCTGGGAACCGGTCGGAACGAATCTGGCGAATTTCACAAGATCGCCCTGATCCATAAATTCCTTGATCTGATGCCGCACTTCCCTGCCTAATTCCAGTTTTCCCATCTGGGCCAGTATCTCGCGTGTGGTTTTTTCCATAGTATCAATATCGAAGCGTCGATGCAGGTATCTGCGAATCACCTCGGAGAGCGCGACATAGTATTTCTTGTATTCTCCCATTGCCAGCAGATTTTCCCTGGAGATATTATCGAGAGCCTTATACGCCTCTATATGCGGCGGGTCCTGAACGGAAGGCGATTCCGCAACCGCCGCTTTCTTCTTCTTTAGAATAAGGAGAATGCCTCCGGCCGCTAACGCGGCAAGGACGGCAACGATGATGATCAGCATCCAAAGTTTGAACCCTTCCGGAACCGTCATAGGCCCCTTGATGTCTTTTATATCTTTATCCTTGTCGGTGATAAGGGATTTTATTCTAATCGTCAGGGGGGTCATAGCACATTCGAAAGTTTCACCGGTATTTCTGCTAAACCGGAAGGAAACCGGAGATAACGTAACATCACCTGTTTTGAAAACCGCAAATCGAATCTCAAGGCGCATTCCATTCCTCCCGCCGGTGATGCGCTCCGGTTTCGAGATATCCGCTGAAAAGATCTGGATATCTTTTCCCCAGTCGGGAGTTACCGCCCCTGCGGGCTTATATCCATCGGGAAATTCCACCATAACGATGAGCCTGTTCCGATCCCCAAGCCTGCATTCAGTCCGTTCGAGTGAGCTGCTGATCGAAAAGCCGTTCCCCGTTGAGGACTTTGCGGCACCCTGCCCGCAAAAAACACTGGATGCGCTGAACAGGATCAGGCACAGCGGGAAAACTGATGACAGAATTTTTGCAACAAGTCCGGTTCTCATTAACGACGCCGCCTTGTCCGTTTTTTGAAGAAATTAACGATAGTCTTGATATATGAAGCTGTATCATCGAGGGACACGTAATCTATCCCCGACCGAGTGAGAAAATCCGCAAGACGCGCCTCTCTGGCATTCCATCGCGCTGAAAGAGTATCTCTCAGGTTCTTCGAAGAGCCGTCAATAACGATCTCCTCGCCGGTCTCGTTATCCTTCAGCCTTACCAAGCCTACTGCAGGAATCTCTTTTTCCCGCGGATCGAATATCTTGATTACAACCAGATCGTGCTTCCTGTTGGTGATCCGCATCGCCTTTTCATAGTTGTCGTTCGTAAAATCGGAAATCAGAAATACAACGGATTTTTTCCGCGCAATCCTGTTCACATATTGAAGCGCACCGTTTATATCCGTCCCTTTTCCGGATGGCTTGAAATATAAAAGCTCGCGGATAACATGCAGCACATGCTTGGTTCCCTTGGCGGGCGGCAGGTATTTCTCCACCTTGTCCGTGAAAAGAATCAGGCCCACTCTGTCATTATTTTTAATCGCTGAGAAAGCGAAAAGCGCGGCAAGTTCCGCCGCAAGATCGTTTTTAAACCGGCCGACGGAACCGAATTGGAAAGAGCCGCTCGCGTCAACGACGATCATAACCGTAAGCTCGCGCTCTTCGATATATTTTTTAACAAAGAGTTTCCCTGTTCGGGAGGTCACATTCCAGTCTACTGTCCTGATATCGTCTCCATCCTGATACTCCCGAACCTCGCTGAATTCCATTCCTTGCCCTTTGAACAGAGAATGGTATTCGCCGCCGAGCGTCTCGTCCACGAGCCGGTTCGTTCTTATCTGTATCTGCCTGATTTTTTTTACAAGTTCCTTGGAGAGCATTTCCGCTTCTTCCAGCAAATGATTTGAAGTATCACGGCACTTCGACTGTGTCGAGGATTCCCTTGATCATATGATCCGTTGTAACCTCTTCCGCTTCAGCCTCATACGACGCGATTATTCGGTGTCTCAACACTTCGTATGCGACAAACTTCACGTCCTCAGGCGTCACGTAGCCGCGTCCGTTGAGGAAAGCCGAAGCCTTTGCGGCAAGCATCAAGTAAATGCTTGCCCTCGGGGACGCTCCGTAAAGGATGAGATCCTTCAAATCCAGGTTGAATCTGCCAGGATCCCTTGTCGCAATAACGATGTCAACTATGTAATTCTTGATACGCTCGTCAATATATATCCGGCGAACTACGTCCTGATGTCGTTCGAGTTCTTTTACTTTGATGACCGGATTAATCTTCACGTCATCCAGCAGAGGAGCTTTTTCCATGATAATTTTTTCTTCATCGCGTCCCGGATAAGTGATCACTATCTTCAGCATAAACCTGTCGATCTGCGCTTCCGGCAGCGGATAGGTCCCTTCTTGTTCTATCGGATTCTGTGTCGCCAGAACCATAAACGGATAATCCAGTTCGAAAGATTTTTCCCCTATCGTAATCTGCCGCTCCTGCATGGCTTCCAGCAATGCGGATTGAACCTTCGCGGGAGCGCGGTTTATTTCGTCAGCGAGGATGATGTTGGAAAACAGAGGGCCCTTCCTCGGGCTGAACTCGCCTGTCTTCTGATTGAAAACCATCGTCCCGATCAGGTCCGCGGGCAAAAGGTCAGGCGTGAACTGAATGCGCCTGAAGTCGCACGAGATCGCCTTAGCCATCGTCCGAACGGCAAGAGTCTTTGCAAGACCCGGAACTCCTTCGATCAGGACATGCCCATTGCAAAGCAGAGCCACAAGCATCTTATCGAGCATATCCTCCTGTCCGACGATCACCTGTTTCATCTCCTCCGTGAGCCTGCGCACCAGGGGCACTTCCTTGTTCACAAGTTCGTTGATTTGACGAATATCCTTATCCATATGTCCTCCAATTCATCTTATTTTTTTTCTAAAATTTTATTGCTTTTTAATTCGTAGAGCAGTTTGCATATTTGATAGATATCTTCCATCTCCGGTTCCGAGGGTGCATGGCCGCCGAATCTGGCATTATACAACGTTTGCCGGACACCATTAATCTTTCTTTTAAACTCAGCATCGGTTACAAAAGACAATTTATCAGTGTCTTCCTGACTATCAGAAGAGCCTGGATCATGAATTTTTTTCTCTATGAAGGAGTTTGCCTGGTTGATGAAGACGAAGTTTTCCTTTTTGTCAATAAGCCGTCCGATCGAGTTCAATTCGAACAGGTCCCGGTCAACGGCCTCATGCATCGTTTTATTCCGGTTTTCCTTGCGCCGGCGGAGAAAAACAGTAATTTTATAACCTCCAAGCCCGGCAGCTGTCAGGCATATGCTAAATAACGCAAATTCTGACATCTTGAAAAGATTAAATATTTTTTTCCGGATTAGTGGCTCATTGATTTCAAACGTTTTTTCCCTGGAACCCAACGGAGCCGTTTCCGGGTATATGAGCGTAGCTTTGGATTTAGCTGAGCCAGAAGGTGCTGCGACCATAAGCTCGATTTCGAATACCGCGCGCCCTATCATGGGAGTGCCTGAAGAAGAATAGTTGATAAAATCCTTCCGGCTTATCCGGATTATGCTCCGTCCTTTCGGTTGTTCGTATTTAATATACTTCGGAGCTTTCACGGCAGGATCACCCCCCCATGTTACAGCGATTGTATTTAAATAATGATCGCCTGCATAGATGCGTGAATCATCAACGTTTATTTCCGGCCCGGAAGCGGAATGGATATCCACAGCCGCGACGAAGACGCCGAAGATCAACCACAATAATATCTTTTCCGTTTTCCCCATCACACGTTCTATTCTGCTCCATACGCTACTCAAATAAAATATACAAAAGTCGTATAACATTCAAGCAAACCGAATGCCATATTTGCATGGTATTTTTCCAATATTTTCCAGTTACAAGTCCGCAAAAACAGCACGATTTTCAAACAGCTATGCCACTATGACATGTAAACCATAAATGATTTTGCTTGAATTTATCCCGCTTAAAGCTTAAAAGAGAGGCGGATAGGAAGAATCTTGAAATTTGAATTACTCGATTTAAAAAAACCTTGTAAATATTGGATTATTTCCGCTTTGATTTGTCTTGTCTTTTCACTCCAATCAGCGGCTGATGATTATTTTATCGAGAATATCGCCGGCCTGCCGGCCATTCTTAAGAATCTGGATTCTGATAATCTGAAAAACGGTATCGCCCGGATGGATATCATTTCGCTCTTTTATTCGTATCCCGAATACTGCACGGGGATCAGCGTCCAGGGGAAAAACATCTTTCTTCTTATGTCCAATGGAAAAAGAATTTTATATGACGATCATAAAGTTAAATCCTATCTCGAAGAAATCGAGAATGCCGACCTGCAGGATATGCTCGATCAGCCCTACCCGTTCGGCAAAGTCACAACTGATCCCCTCCGGGATTTCAATCCTGGCGGCGGAAGGCAGATTTATTTCTTTAAAGCGATTTACGGAAGAGACAAGCTGAAGGCTTCAGAAAACCTCGTTTCCGTCAATTTTCTCGGCAATCAACTGCTTTTCAATAAGAGAAATGGGGCTGCCGAGGCGCTGAAACGGGTCAATCGCGAACTCAGCGTCCTGCTGAAACATAATCCTCAACTAAAAAAATACATTTTCCCGGTCGGAGGAACATTCAACTGGCGGAACATCGCCGGCTCCAATCGTCTTAGCCCTCATGCCTTCGGGATCGCTATTGACCTCAATTCCCGGCGCGGGGCATACTGGAGATGGGACGCGAACGGCAGAACCATCTTCTCGATGAGGCAGCAATATCCGCTGGAAATCATCCGCGTATTCGAGAAAAATAATTTCATCTGGGGCGGTAAGTGGTTCTTCTATGACCTTATGCATTTCGAATACAGGCCGGAAATATTTATGAAGAACAGAATCATCCACCTGTTAGTAGTTAGTGTATTATTCAGTATGAACTGCTGCCTATCAGGTTGAAACCCTTCCTGACCGAAAAGACATCCGCCGTCTCGACCTCACAATGGGATAGGTTGATTCTGCTGTCGAAGTTATTTATACTGTTTTGACTTTTTGAATTCTTTATATTGGAGGAGAAAATGAACCCAGTTCCTTTCAAAAACGAACCTTTTACCGATTTTTCGAAACCGGAAAATAAAAAGGCTTTCGAACAAGCCATAGAAAAGATCAAATCCACCATCGGGAGGGAAATTCCTCTCGTCATTGGCGGAGAAAAGATCATTACCGAGGATAAAATCAAGTCCCTGAACCCTGCGAAGTTCGACGAAGTGCTCGGCTACGTTTCCAAAACCGGCAAGGCTGAAGCTGAAAAAGCGATGAGCGCTGCCCTAAAAGCGTTTGAAACTTGGCAATATACAGATTACAAGGTCAGAGCGGATTACCTTTTCAAGGCGGCGGATATAATGCGCAAAAGAAAGCATGAATTTTCCGCATGTATGGTGCTTGAGGTCGGCAAGAACTGGATGGAAGCGGATGGCGACACTGCAGAGGCCATAGACTTCATGGAATTCTACGCCCGCGAGATACTCCGTTATGGACCGGATCAGCCGCTGGAGCAGATACCGACCGAACACGGCAGAATGGTCTATATCCCGATCGGCGTCGGAATCGTTATCCCTCCGTGGAACTTCCCGAACGCTATTATGGCCGGAATGACCACCGCGTCCATCGTTGCAGGAAATACGGTTATATTAAAACCTTCAAGCGACGCCCCGCTGATCGCCTATATGCTTGTCGAGGTCTTCGAAGAACTCGGGCTTCCAGTAGGAGTTCTCAACTACTGTCCAGGCTCCGGCGCCGAGGTTGGTGATTTCCTCGTTGACCATCCTAAGACGAGGTTCATCGCGTTCACAGGCTCAAAGGAAGTAGGTTTGAGGATCGTGGAGCGCGCCGCTAAGACAAATCCCGGCCAGCTCTGGATCAAGAGGGTGATAGCAGAGATGGGCGGCAAGGACGCCATCATCGTGGACAAAGACGCCGATCTCGAAGCGGCCGCCACCGGTATAGTGGCGAGCGCATTCGGCTTCCAGGGGCAGAAATGCTCCGCCTGCTCCCGCACGATTCTTCATAAAGACATATACGATGAACTCTTGAAGAAAATAGTCGAAAAAACGAAGAAGATAAAAGTGGGACCGACAGTGGACGTTGATAATTATATGGGACCTGTCAGCTCGCTGAATGCTTTTAAAAAGATCAAAGAATACATCGAAACCGGTAAGAAAGAAGGCAGATTGATGTGCGGCGGCGACGCACACAAGGACGATAAAGGCTGGTTCATCCCCCCGACAATCATCGCGGATGTTGATCCGAAGGCTGTAATCGCGAAGGAAGAAATCTTCGGACCCGTCCTCACAGTGATCAAGGCAAACGATTTCGATAACGCCCTCTCGATCGCCAACGACACGGAATACGGTTTGACAGGTTCATATTACGGAAGCGATATAGAAAAAATCAAGACAATCGAGCAGCGATTCCACGTCGGGAACCTCTACATCAACCGGAAATGCACTGGCGCCCTTGTCGCTGTACATCCGTTCGGCGGATTCAATATGAGCGGAACGGATTCCAAAGCCGGCGGACGCGATTACATGCTCCTCTTCCTGCAGGCAAAGGCAATTTCCAGAATGAAAGGAATACCGCCTTTCAAATAGAATAATATTCATATGTAAAGCCTAATTACCGACCGAATTCAACAAACATCGCGTGGCTTCACGCGATGTTTTTTTATTTTCATTTAATTGAGAGTTTTAATAAATAATATCTTCCGAATCTTATACAAATCCCTATATATTTCTTAAGAATCAAAACCGTATTTGGATAATACAAAAATGAAAAATTAAAAAATTTTTCATAAGTGTAATCTATATTACATAATTTTCTGAAAATCTGCACTAAATTGTTTGTATCAATCAGAGAAAAGAGAGGGGAACCAATATGAATAAGAGTATCATTTCTTTATTGACAGTAATCATCCTGGCCTTTGGAGCGTCAGTTATGCTTTCATCGAGCGGGATTAAAATCGGGACACCTAAAGTATCACCTTCAGGACCATACAATGTCGGCGATGTAATTACTTTTAGCGTCGCATGTTGGGCGCAACAAGATATAGCATCAATAAAAATAGTCGGAGGAGTTGAAGGGCAAGCCAATATCTTAAATGGGACATATAAGAACTGGGCAACAGGCGTCAGAAAATGGATTGCTTTCAAATGGCAACCTGCCAATGGCGGTTCATATGTATTATTTGCAGAGGTCGATCCTGATAACCTCCTCGGCTATAAAGAAAAGATAACGATCAATGTTGATGTCCAACAAGCAAGTCCCGGTATAACTTTATATGAAATGCCGAATCCCCAATTGACACCATTTGGAGTAGATGAGCCAAAAAACAAAAAAAAGCCTTCAAAATTTACAGTTCTTGAACATAATCTCGTAGATTCGCCTGACCTTATCATTGCAGATATAAAAATTAATCCTTCCATTACGACTACACAGCAAATAATTAAAGCAGAGGCGCTTGTTAAAAATATTGGTAAAGCTGGTATAGGAACCGATACTCAATTCTGGATATCTTTTGAAATCGATAAAAAGATAGCCAAAACTACAAATTTTCTCGGTCTCGGTGCCGGTGATGAACGAATGGCGGATTTCACATTCTATTTTCCTTTGGATGAATTGAATGAAGGAACACATGATATTGTCGTATTTGCAGATAGTTCGAGAGTTGTCCAGGAATCCGAGGAAAACAATAATCTGAAAAGCTCGAAGTTCAATATTGACAGCCACACAGGCAAAATAAAATTGAATGACTGGTATTTTTCAGGCTTGGGAAAACCAAAAACAGATGAATTCACTTCTTCATCACAGCCTCTTGTTCTCAATATGGTTTTCAATAACAACGGGAAATTGCCTTTTACCGGCAAATTACTCAGCTACGGATTCGAAAATCCGGAAGCGGGAGGATTGGCTAAGAACAATATTCCAGCTAACCTGCAATTGAACATTCAGCCAAATAGTACACAAACAATCCAAATTCCCAATGTTCAACCATCTTTCTTCATGAGCTTTATTCCGAAACCTCAAGAAAATGTAAAAGTATTATATGGTATGGAATATAATATTAACGGTAAATCAGAACCGAAAACATTTACTTATTTATTACCGGATCTGATAGTCACTCCAGAAAGATATTCAGTTCAATGTCCATTCCTTGCGGAGCCAAAGATGCAGGTATATGGCAAAATTGAATTAAAGGGCAGCATCCCGGAAGGAGAAACTATCCCTCTGCGAGTAACCTGGCAACGGTGGATCAAGGGCGGATGGGGAAAAGCGGGAAATATGAAGAATGAAGAAAAGTTTCTATACTATTCAACTCCGCTCACGAATACATATTTTGCAATTGAAGGGATAGAAGGCGATAGCTGGTTCACTACAAGCGGAGGCAGAGTGATGAATATTTGTTTCGAAGTGGATTATCAGGATAAAATAACTGAGATCAATGAAACAAATAACCGTGTCTGCGGAAGGCTATTAGTGTCCAGAATAAAAGATGAATGCGTTGAGCGGAGCAATGTGCCCTTCCAGGCTCAATAAAATTATGCAACAAGCGATAATTGAAATGGCAATCTAAATCGAATTATATAAAGCTCTGTTGTAAAGATTGAGCTTTTCGAGCCGCCATTCTTGTGATGGCGGCTTTTTCTATCGAGCCGCCTTTATTATGCTAAAGGTAATTATTTCAACATTTCTTGAAAAGGAACTTGCTTAAACTATAATTAATCGAGATAAAAACCGACAGGGAGGAATTGATGAAATTCGATTTTACTAAAGCCGATGGAATATTAAAAAATGCATATAAGGAAGGAAGAGAGTTTCTTCTCGAAACCGAGGCGTATGATCTTCTGAGCGCCTTCGGCATTCCGGGCGGTAAGAAATATTATTTAAAAAAAGGTGAGGAGATCACTGATGAAATAATTAGGATGTTCGATGGGGAAAAAATTGTCCTCAAAGTGGTTTCGCCCACGATCCTGCATAAAACGGATGTGAAGGGCGTCCGCTTTCCTTCAAAAAACCTGAGTGAGATTAAAAAGACGATCGAAGATATTTATAAAACCGTCCCGGCGAACTACGTCCGTTGGCTCAGAGAAAATCCCTCGATCACGCCCGAAAAATATAAGGGGCTTACGGATGCGGAGTTGGAAAAACTTGTGAGCGACGATATACGGGGAATCCTTATTGCTGAATTCATCAATTATCAAGTCGGCAAATTCGGCCATGAGGTGCTTCTCGGCCTTCAGGATTCGCGCGAATTCGGCCCCGTAATAACTTACGGCGCCGGCGGCGTTGATACCGAATTTTATGCTGAGATTTTCAAGGAACGCAAGGCAGTTACGACATACTCAGCAGAGTTTATCAACCAGGATTCACTGGCAAAGATGATAAAAATCCCAGCCGTCTATCAGAAACTTTCCGGGAAGACCCGTGAAAAATCAAGGCTTGTTGAAGATCCCGCCATTATGGACATCATTGCCGGTTTTATGGAGATTGGCAAGCGCTATTCATCCGCTAGCACGGACGCGGAATTTGCAATCAAGGAGCTCGAGATCAATCCTCTCGCGGTCGTGGACGGCAGGCTCCTCGCTATAGATGCCCTCTGCCGTTTTGAAAAAATCGGCAGGAAAGACATCCCCCCGAAACCGTTGGAAAAAATCAAGTACATTCTCAAACCGCAAAGCATCGCCATCATCGGCGTCTCCCAACAGATGAACATCGGGCATATCATTTTAAACAATATCGTCAAAAACGGATTTCCGCTTGATAAGCTCTATGTCATCAAAGACGGGCTGGATCAGATCGAAGGGGCAAAGTGTTACCCCTCCATCGCATCCCTGCCGGAAAAGGTTGACCTCTTCATTTATACCCTCCCCGCCACGATGGTCCCGGACACAGTCCTCGAGATACTCGAAGGAGAATGGGCGAAATCCGTCATCCTCATATCAGGCGGACTGGGAGAAACGAAGGGCGGCAAGAAGATTGAACAGGATACGCTGGATATGATTCATGCCCGGCGGCGAGACGGGAAACCTACCCCCGTCTTCAACGGCGGCAATTGCATGGGTCTCCGCTCTATCCCTGGAAAATACGATACGCTTTTCATCCCCGAATATAAAATGGACCTCCGCCCGGAAGGTGGAATAAAAAACCTGGCATATCTAAGCCAGAGCGGCGCATTCATGATTTGCCGGCTGTCCAAGATCAAGGCCATCAACCCGTTGTATGCCGTCACCACCGGCAACCAGATGGACTTGACAATTACCGATTACCTCGAATCATTGCAGGACGATGAAGAAATCAAGGTGTATGCTGTTTATATCGAAGGATTCGCGGACCTCGACGGCCTCCGTTTCGCCAAAGCGGCAAAGAAGATAATCAAGAGTGGCCGCTATGTTGTGCTCTATAAAGCGGGCAGAACAGCGGAAGGAAAAACCGCGACGAGCGGGCATACCTCGTCCATCGCGGGTGATTATTCCGTCTGTAAGAGCGTCCTTGAAAAAATCGGAGTCATACTGCCGCATAACTTCGACGAATTTGAAGATATAATCAAAACCCTCTCTTTCCTTTATGGCAAAAAGATTGCCGGTAACCGGATAGGTCTCGTCTCGAACGCCGGATTCGAATGCGTCGGGATGGCTGATAACTTGGAAGGGAACAGCTCCGCCTTGAAGCTCGCGGAATTCTCTCCGGCAACATCGGAAAAAATAGTCAAGGCTCTTGCTATTAACAAGATTGATAAAATCGTGGAAGCTCATAACCCCTTAGACATTACGCCGATGGCAGGCGATGAGATTTATGATCTTTCACTAAGAGCGATCCTTGAAAACGAAGCGACCGACCTCGCCCTTGTTTCCATTGTCCCGCTCACCTGGCAGATGCAATCCCTGCCGAAAGGCCCCGGACACAACGAGGATATTATGTCCAAGGATTCGATCGCGCAAAGAATGATCAGAATCAAAAATGACTATAATAAACCGTTCGTCATCGTCGTTGATTCCGGCAAGGAATACGACCCAATGGTCGAGATGTTCGAAGCGAACGGTATTCCAGTCTTCCGAACCGCTGATAGGGCGCTCCGCATCCTCCGGAAGCTCGCATTCCATATGGTATCGAAATCGTCCTTATGGTAGACGCAAAAGAGAAAAAGACCTTGTTTTTAACGATAAGTTCGAGAGAAAGCGACGGAATTGAATCATGATAGAGGCAGGAATTTCAACCCACGCGTTCGCATATAACAGGCTGGACGCCGGGATTATCGCTTTAATCGCCGCAGCTGGCTTCGAAGCGGTCGAACTCTATATGCATAAACCGCATTTCGACTTCGAAGATTCGGAATCGGTGAAGGAAGTTCATGATGCGCTTAAGAAATATAATCTCAAAGTGAACTCGATACACTGTCCGTTTTACCGCCAGATCGAGGAGGCGAAAAAGGGCCGGTGGCTGAATATCGCCTCGGCCGATGAAACTCTCAGAGCGGAATCGGTCGAATGGATAAAAAAAAGCATCGCGATTGCTGGCAAGATTCATTTCGAGTATGCCGTCATCCACTTCGGCGATATAAACGACAAGAAACCGGCGGAGGACAAATGGAAAGCCGCTTACCGGTCCATAACCGATATCGAGGCTTATGCCGCATCTTATGGTGTGAAACCTGTCCTTGAGAATATCCCGAACGAAATCGCAAGCTGTGCCGAGCTGAAATCATTCTTGCTGGAAAACGATTTGAACCGGAAAATCGGCATCTGCTTCGACACAGGCCACGCGGCGATGGCGGGCGAGATTCCCTCCGGTCTCCAGCTTCTTAAAGGATTGATAAGGACCGTTCACCTGCACGATACGATGGAATATAAAGACGAACACCTGAGCGCAGGCACCGGAATTCTCGACTGGCGGCTGATACTTTCACATCTTAAAAACTCGGGATACACCGGCAGGCTGATCATCGAGAACAAGCACGGCGGCAACCCAGGAGATACGATAAAACAGGCGGCAGAATCCGCGGAGATGTTGAAAAAACTTTGGGAAAATGTTTAACTAACATAAGGAAACCGGAATGGACGTTGATGAAGAGATTTTGGAGTTTTTCGAGGAAAACGACTGGGATATGTCAATAGAATCAATTGAGCTTTGCGCGAATAAGCTGAGAACCCAGTTTGGAAGCGAAGACGAAGCTGTCGAATACATACAGTCATATCTAAACTCGCTTTTCGGAAATTGAATCTCGGGCAATCATCCAATCGCAATTAAAAACATTGCCGCATTGCGTGGGATAAGGAAGACAAATGAAACAACCATTAAAAATCGTTCTTCAAATTCTCACGGCGGTCTATGGCTCCATCACTCTCATTATATTATGGTCATGTGTTCCTAAATGGTTTAACAGACCGGAACTGGCCGACAAATTCTGGTATGGCCTTGTGAACGGTTTTTTCCTTTTCACTTTATTCATTATGCCTTTCATACTCGCTTTCCGGTATGCCGGGAAGCCCCTGGCAAGTTATTGGAGGCTTTTCGGGAAAGCCGGGAAACGGGTCGAAACCGGAAGGAAAGCAGAAGCGGTCGTTCTTGCGATAGATGAAAGCAGTCTTGGTACCGCTACAGTGAACGAACAGCCATACGTTAATCTGAAGCTGGAAATACACGACCCGGCAAGGAAGCCGTATGTCGTTTCGATGGAAAGCATCATACCCCGCCTCTCGATTCCCAGCTTCCAGCCCGGATGCAGGATATCTGTATTGATAGATCCAAATGACCCGGACAAGGTTGTTATTGATTTCAATTCCTGATGAAGGACTCTCTCCCCGGCTATTCAACGCCGCGCGAAATAAATACCAGGCTGTGTCGCAATTATAAAAAAGTCATTCTCCGGGAAACTTCGAGGGACTGCAACGGGGAATCTTCCTTTTAGTATCAAAATGTTATGAACATTAAAAAATCTCATACAGCAGCAAATTTGAATTATGACACAGCCTGATACTCCCGGCTCCCCCCTTGCCATTTGCTATATCAAGTAAAAATTGCTTTTTCATCGCATTGCGTACCAATTTTTGTGCGTTTCACATAGGATGCTCCCGGAACTTGTCTTGATAGGATCGAGTATATGATGATTGAAAGCGGAAAAAGGTTGTGTAATTATCCGTAGATGAAAATTAAAAGGTTTATCATATTTTTCCTCGTCGCGGCTTCTGTCGCGGCATATTCTGTAACGTACAAAGTCCCCGGTTATGAGAAATTTAAAAGCGTTATTATTTTGATCGGTGACGGAATGACCTCCAGCCAGAGAACCCTCGCAAGGTTGTATAAAAAAGATTACCTCGCGATGGATCGGATGTACCGGAGCGAGTTAAGCACTTGCAGCGCCGATTCATTGATTACGGATTCCGCGGCAGCGGCCACTGCTTTCGCAACAGGATGCAAAATCACAAGCGAGCAGCTGGGCATCTTACCGAGAAAGAACAACAATCTTCCCCGAATACCTGGTATCGAAATAGAAAAAAGATGCCTTGGGGACCCGGAAAAACCGATTGCCACCATCCTTGAAGCGGCGAAATTGCGAGACAAATCCGTAGGGCTGGTCTCGACGTCCGAGGTGCAGGAAGCCACACCCGCCGGATTTTCCGCTCATATTAACGATAGGGATAACCTGGCGGAAATCGCTAAACAACAGGTATATCAGGATTTGGATGTAGTCTTTGGCGGCGGAAAAAAGTATCTGCTTCCAAAGTCCGCCGGCGGAGTTCGTGAAGAGAAAGATGACCTTACATCAATTTTACAGGAACGCGGCTATCTGTTGATAGATGGTCTCGATGAGTTGAAAGACAGTGATATAAACAAAGTATGGGGTTTATTCACAGATGCAGACCTCGCTTTCGATATGGATAGAAAAGTACTCAACCCTGAGCAGCCCTCGCTTGTGGAAATGACTAAGGCAGCAATTGGAATATTAGCTAAAGATCCCGATGGCTTTTTCCTGATGGTCGAAGGAAGTAAGATTGATTGGGCCGCTCATGATAGCGACCCTGTGGGCGTGATAAGCGACCTCCTTGCCTTTGACGACGCCGTGAATGCCGCGCTTGAATTCGCAGCCAAGAACGGCCAAACGCTCGTTTTAGTCCTTTCTGATCACGGAAGCGGCGGGATGTCCATCGGGAGCAAGTCGGGAGGAAGCGTTCCGTATCATACATCATACGAAGAGGTTTTCGAGCCGCTTAAAAAAGCCAGGCTCACAAGCGAAGGCGTGGCAAACCTGATCAAGGATTATAAGTGCGATGCACAGAAAACAGCCGGAATCATCGAGAAATACTATGGTATAAGCGACCTCACACCTGAGCAATTACAGAAAATTTGCGAAGGTAACGGCAAGAAAATAAGAAGGCTGCTTGGACAGATCATCAGCGATAAATCGCTCATCGGCTGGACTACGACTGCGCATACCGGCGAAGACATCATCTTATATTCCAATTATCCGATCGAAAGGAACGCGGAGATCAAAACGCTGTTCGATAACACCGAAATTGCGTTAATCATAGATGAACTACTGGATTTAAATTTACAGGATGCGAATGAAAAACTCTATCTGAATGCTGATAATCTATTGATGTCTTTTAAGGAAAAAGTCGATATACAAAAGAGATTAGAAGATAATTTTCTTGAAATTGTACTTGTTAAAGGGGAAAACAGAATCCAAATAAAGTTCCCCATAAATACCGATATCTGCATTTTGGATGCTGGAAATCCAAAAATAATCCTAATGAATGGCCTTACAACATTTTCGAAAAACACAAATTGTGTGTATATTCCATACGAAGCCCTCAAGATATTTAAAACTGCCGCTGATTCGCTAAAGTAATTATTTAATCCGAGCGTGCAATTAGTTGATGATCTATAATTTGAATTTGCTATGATAGCAAAATTGTATCAAACCTTGATATTTTACTGTTGCTTCAAATTCATTTTTTTAAGCAAAGCCTTGAATCTCGGTTCATTCCTATATGGAGCAAGCTGATAATCAATAGATAATGAACTTCCAAGACCAGGGTCGCCAATATCATAAGCCTTATCAAGCCATTGAAACATTTTTTCCTTGTCGCCAAGTTCGGCATAGAGACAAGAGATATTGTATGTATTCAAATTTGTATCCAAAGCAATTTTTTTTCTTGTTATAATGACATTGAATTTTTCTTCCAATTCAGTCGCATAAGATCGGAGGATATCTTTTTCCCCCATTCTGCCCAAAGTAACTTTTTCCCAAAATTCGTCGCCGATTTTTTGAAATATCTTCAACGCTTCTTCATTTAAACCTTTAAGAAGATATATTTGTCCAATATTATTTAATATAGTTTTATTTTCAGGATTCATTTTTAGGGCAGCATTATATTCTTTCAAGGCAGCATCATATCTGCCTGCGTGGATATTAAGCAAAGCATGGAACCTGATAATCCTGATTGATCGTGGATATAGCTTCAATCCTTTCTTTACCTTCGCTTCTGCCTCTTTTGTCCTGCCGGTAAGAAACATTAAATATGGATAATTATAATAAACAAATTGCTCATCCGATTTGAAACCGATTCTCTCTGTATCCTTTATCAAATCCTCGGCTCCGGCCCAGTCATATCTTGCAATTCTGCTCCAAAAAACAAAATTTATTGCCATTCGATTCAGGGGATCAAGTTCGAGCGCTTTTTCCCAGCAAACACTCGCCTCTTTATACCTAAACACAAACTCCAAACCGCGCGCTAAAGTGAGATATCCCGGAGCATAAGAAGGGTCCAGCTCAATCGCCTTGCGACAATACTTTTCAGCGTCCTCCCATTTGCCGCCGAAAGATTCCGTCCGTCCCAAAGCTTCATATGCCGCCGGAAGGGTGTCATCCAGATGAACAGCCCGCATAGCCGCCTCTTTTGCTTCCGTCAAGGCTTCAGGTCCCACCAGATTCATCATAAAAGCTCCGACAAGCCTGTTTGCAAGCTGAGCGTATGCCTCCGCATAATTGGGATCGAGCTCTATTGCCAGCCTGAAATATTTTATGATTTGATTCATGTTATCCTTATGTGAACCTTGAGAATAGAATGTAAGATGCATTCCTTTCAGATAAAAATGATACGCCTCGAGATTATCCGTCCCGATGCTGACAAGCGGTTTCCCGGAAGAATCCCTGATTTGTATCTTCATCTTATCCACGATGTTCTTCGCGATATTTTCTTGTATTACGAAGATATCGCTCTCTGTTCGATTATACGTTTCAGACCACAAATGAGAGCCATCGGATGCATTTATCAACTGAGCGGTGATCCTGAGCTGTTTACCGGCCTTGCGAACACTTCCTTCAAGCAAGGTTTTTGCATTCAACATCCGCCCGATTTCCCGGACATCGACAGTTTTCCCTTTAAACGAAAAAGCCGAAGTCCTCGCAATCACGCGGATGTTTTTCAGTTTCGAAAGCGCGTTGATGATCTCTTCGCTTATTCCGTCACAAAAATATTCCTGATCCTTATCAGGACTCATATCAACGAACGGAAGGACTGCGATCGACCTGTCATAATTGGGCGTTTTTACAGGTTTATCCGTTTTGTTGATTACAAACATCCAGATTGCCGAGATGGAAAGGAGCAATCCTATCGCCGCTGCAAACATTATTTTCTTTTTTAACGCCACCACATTTTTTTTCAAAGACATTGTATCTGAGTAGGTTTTAGTGACGCCGGACGAGAGCTGAGCTTTTAACATCAATAGAGCCGATAACATTTCATCAATCGTTTCAAACCTGCTATCAAGATTTTTCGCAAGAGCCCCTTTCAGTATTTCGTCTAATTCTGCCGGAGGATTCTGTAGAAAAGCATCAATCGGTTTTGGTTCGTCGCTCAATATCTTGTACATAACGGAAAGATAATTGTCGCCTTTAAATGGGAGGCTTCCCGTCAAGGATTCGTAAAGCACCACACCAAGAGACCAGATATCCGAACGATAATCCACAATTTCACCACGGGCCTGCTCCGGGGACATATAAGCAATGGTTCCCATTCGCATCCCGTCCGTCGTAATTCTTGTCATATCGGCGGAATGGGCTAAGCCGAAATCCATAATAATCGCCCGCCCATCCGGTGTTATCATTATATTGGAGCTCTTGATATCCCGATGGACAATGCCGCTCTTATGGGCAATGGAAAGACCTTCCGCCACCTGGATCAAATAATTAAGGGCTTCGCTGATCCTCAGAGGAGAAGTTTTTATCTTATCCTGTAGAGTCTCGCCTTCGATATATGCCATAACGATAAAAAACTGACCGTCGGCCTCATCAATCTCATGAATTGTGCATATATTCGGATGATGAAGTTTTGCCGCGGATTTCGCTTCGTGCTTGAACCGAATCTTATCCTCTTCGCTTTTCGTTATCGGCGCCGGCAGGAACTTGAGCACGACTGTTCTATCCAGCTTCGTATCCTCAGCCTTGTAAACCACTCCCATGCCGCCTTCGCCGATTTTTTCGAGGATTTTATAATGAGATATTATTTGCCCGATCATATTAACATTCCATTTGAAAGATAAATATCCAATCCGAGCTGTAATATTTTAATGAAATCTTTCCCCTAATCGAATTGAATAATACACTAAAATCATCACTGATAGCAAGGCTGTGTTAAAAAAATGGAGGGAAGGGAATCAGATAGTACCGGTATGCCCGAAGCCGCCGTCGCCACGGGAAGTGTCCTCGATTTCGTCAACCTTTTTCAATGCCACCCGTTCGTATTTACTTACGATAAGTTGCGCGATCCTGTCGCCGCGCCTGATCTCGAAAGGTTCATTGCCGGAATTGAACAAAATGACTTTGATCTCCCCCCGGTAATCAGAATCTATAGTCCCCGGGGAATTAACCAGCATAATTCCGTGTTTGACCGCGAGTCCGCTTCGGGGCCTGACCTGGGCTTCGAACCCCTTAGTCAGCCCGATTATTATTCCAGTAGAAACGAGAGTTCGATCTTTCGGATTCAATATAATTGGTTCGCTTACAGCGGCCCTCAAGTCCAGCCCCGCGCTTCCATCTGTTGCGTATTCCGGCATAGGAATATCCTCATTGCCGGGTAAAACCTTGATTTTTAATTCCAAAGCAGGTCCTCAGACTATCAGAAATTTCTCATCTATTTCAAGTCCGTTTTCGGGCTTGATCAACGCGAGCGACCATTTTCCTTTCAGAAGCCTTTGGGCTGAACGAAGAATGTCGTCAACGCTTATCTTATCTATCTTTTGAATGACTTCATCCAGCGGAATATAGCGATGATAATACATTATGTGTCTTGCCAAACGGTTCATCCTGGAGCTGCTCCCCTCGAGCGACATCACCATATTCCCCTTGACGTAACTCTTCAACCGCTCCAGTTCCTTTTCAGACGGAACATTGCGGCAAACGTCTTCCAATTCCTCGTGTATAATTCCAAGCAGCTCCGGAATGGAGTCCGGCTGCGCTCCGGCGGCAACGGCAAAAACTCCGCTGTCGCTGTATGAGAGAGAAAATGCGGATATGTCATAAACAAGGCCTCGCTCCTCGCGAGCTTTCTGGAAAAGCCGTGAGCTGCTGTTTCCGCCGAGAAGCATGCTGAGTAACATCACGTTGTATCTGTCTGCGTCATCCGCTGCAATCCCCGGTATTCCCATCACCATCCGAACCTGTTCGAGGTTAGGTTTCGAGATCGTCAAGTTGAATGAATTTACCGCGGGGACGGAACCGCCGTTCATTCTCTTTGCAGCTGACAGTGCTCCGAATCTTTCCCTTATGAGAGAAAGAATACCCGTATGCTCCAGTCCGCCCGCCGCCGCGATAATCAACCTGCCTGGATCAAGAACCGATCCATAGTATCCGGCGATCTGGTCTCTCCCGAGACCGGCGATTATCTCCTCTTTTCCCTGAACCGGACGGCCCATCGGATGATCCTTCCAGAAATTTTCGAGGAAGAAGTCCGCCACCGTTTCTTCGGGGCTGTCCTCGATCATCCTGATCTCCTCGAGGATGACCCCTTTCTCCAATTTTATGTCCTCTTCCCTGAAAGCGGGACCGAGAACTATATCCGCAAGGAGGTTGACCCCCCTTTCGATCTCGGTGTCCAGTATCTTCAGATAAAAGCTTATCTCCTCTCTGGATGTAAAGGCGTTTATCGAACCGCCCATCTCGTCCACCCGTGAAGATATCTCCTTGGATGAAAGAGATTCCGTTCCTTTAAAGACCAAATGCTCGATGAAATGGCTGATGCCGTTGACCTCCGGCGCTTCCAGCCTCGAACCAGCCCTCATCCAGACCGCGAGCGCTACAGAGCGAAAATGGGAGAGCCGTTCGGTGATAACCTCGATGCCGTTATCCAGCTTATTATAATTTATATCTTCCTGTCCGTTCTTTTTCATAACGGGGGATTATATCACATTAGACAAAAATTAGTGAAAACGCGAAAAGAAATACCAGCCGCAATAAAAAAAGCTGTCATGCTCGGGGATTATTAGAAGAGCGGCGACCGGGCATCTTCGTTATAGTGTATTTTTGCGGGAGCTGGTGTCCCTCTAGGGCACCTGGTCCCAGAAAAAAAGACTGTCATGCTCGGGGATTCTTAGAAGGGCGGCGACCGGGCATCTTCGTTATAGTGTATTTTTGCGGGAGCTGGTGTCCCTCTAGGGCACCTGGTCCCAGAAAAAAAGACTGTCATGCTCGGGGATTCTTAGAAGGGC